>MDTG01251905.1_pt1 | contig 24017 bp, 24 predicted proteins | sample 811421 | NCBI WGS metagenome assembly MDTG01 (sample SAMN05326645, study PRJNA326480) | marine metagenome | isolation source: seawater | place: Pacific Ocean: South East | collected 2011
AATGTTAAAAAATATGGTGGGCGTAGCTCAGTTGGTAGAGCCCCGGATTGTGATTCCGGTCGTCGTGGGTTCGAGCCCCATCGTCCACCCCATTTTTTAAATATTTACATGTTTGAACTAATCAAACTAGAGATAAGAGAGAAATACAATCGATAAAAAAAGTTCAGGGGTATTTCATTGGTATTTACTCCAAACTAAATTCGCACAAGAAGGCAGAGCAGCCAGAGAATTAGGGCAGCAAAATTTTAAGATTTTTCTGCCTCAGCATAAAGTTGAGAAGCTGGTTGACGGAAAAAGAACAATAAAAAAAGAACCATTATTTCCTCAATATTTATTTGCTAAACTAAATACCAAAAATACAAACTGGACTTCAATAAAATCAACCAGAGGAATAAATAAAATAATCGAATTTGGTGCAGGTCCAGCCAAAGTAGAGACTGATGTGATAAGAGAATTAAGAAAATTAGACTCAATGCCTCCAAAACCATACATGAAAATCGGTGAAAATATAAAGGTTGTCAGTGGGCCTCTTCAAGGTCTGAGTGCGATCTATGAAGCTGCTGATGGACTATCAAGATCAATCATTATGTTGCAATTTATGCAACAAAATCAAAAAATCAAAGTCGAAAATAAATTTTTAACAAAAAAGTAGGCACTTGAGTATATATTCGTATGTGCATTCATTTACAATAAGCGCTAAAATCAACTATAAATTGGTTCTCCATTATGGATATTGAAAAAAACGACTCTGTAAAAATAGATTCTTTTGATATAGATGAAATTGACCTAAAGTCTCTCTTCAGGGTTTTATGGGATTCTAAGGTTGTAATAGCTTTTATCACATCTGTCTTTGCGATTTTTTCAGTTTTTTATTCCCTCAGTCTCAATGATATTTATAAATCAGAGGCTACATTGTTTATTGAAGGTAGCTCAAATGATTTATCTTTAGGAGGTTTAAGTGGTTTGGCATCAATTGCAGGGATAAATGTGCCAGCCGGAAATGTGGATAAAAAACAACTTACGATAGAAACTTTACAATCAAGAGCTTTTTTTAAGCACTTAATTACATTTGATGATATCCTTCCATCCCTTGTGGCTGCTGAGAGTTATGATAAAGAGTCAAAAAAAATAATATTCAATACTGACATCTACAATGAAGATGAAAAAAAATGGATTGGGGTATCAGAAAAAAATACAGGTAAACCAACATACCTTCAAGCATATGACACTTATTTGAGTGGAATTTCAATTGATGACTCAAAATTCTTAAAAATATCTGTAGAGCATGTATCACCAGTGTTTGCGAAGGAATTATTGGATCTAATAATCAGAGAAACTAATGAGTTATTAAGGAGTAAAGATTTGCTTGAATCGTCACAGGCAATTGAATTTTTAACCACAGAAGTAGCTAAGTCGTCGTTGATATCTATGAGAGATTCCATTAACGAATTAGTTCATTCTAAACTTGAAATGCAAATGATGGCAAAAATAAGTAATGAGTATATTTTAAAGACCATAGAACCTCCGTTCATACCCGAACTGAAATCTGGACCATCACGAGCTATGATTTGTATTTCATATACATTTGCTGGCGGAATCTTTGCTGTTCTTTTTGTATTTATCCGTCATTATAATTTCAGACTTGCAGAGAAGTGATAATACTTACTTAACTAACAAGGAGTTGCTTTTTTCTATCTGTATGAATAATATGTTCATATTATGAACATTGTTCATTGCGTGAACAATAAGGGGAGCTCTTCCCCCTGCGGTAGCCTGCCTGGGTCAAATTAGCAATTAAATTAAATTTAACAAAAAAATGATAGACCAAGAATTAGAATATAGGGTTTTAAAACTCCTTGAGAAGCACCCTGAGCTGACACAGCGTCAATTATCTGAAAAGCTTGGAGTGAGCTTAGGAAAGACTCATTATTTAGTAAAATCATTAATGGATGTTGGTTTCATTAAGCTTGAGAATTTTAAAAAATCGAATAACAAGTGGGGTTATTTATATCTGTTAACACCACAGGGTATAATTGAGAAATCAGTTATAACCACAAAATTTTTAAAGAAAAAACAAAAAGAGTTCAGTTTACTTCAAGAAGAAATAGAACAGTTAAAGAGAGAAGTTAGACAGCAATCAAAAAAATAAGTTGATGCCTTAAAAGAAAATCTTACGATTTTATATAATTATTCGTATCGGCAAAAAAATCATAATTGAATATAATTAAAAATTGATTAAAAGATATAAAATAACGGTTGTAGGTTCAGGTTATGTGGGTATGTCATTGTCGGTTCTTTTTGCTCAATACAATGATGTGACTATACTCGATATAGATCCCATAAAAGTTGACTTAATTAATAAAAGACAATCGACAGTGGAAGATAATGATATTGACATATTTTTATCTAAGAAAGAGGTTAAATTAGAAGCCACATTAGATAAAAATGAAGCATACCATGATGCAGATTTTATTATTGTTGCGACGCCTACTGACTACAATCCAAATACTTATGCTTTTGATACTAACTCTGTTGATACAGTTGTATCAGACGCTATTGAAAGAAATAACACTGCGTTAATAGTTATTAAGTCTACAATACCGGTTGGACATTCCGCATCACTAAGAGAAAAACATAAATCAGACAAAATTACATTCTCACCAGAGTTTCTTCGTGAGGGAAAGGCGCTAAGAGACAATCTTTTTCCGTCTAGGATAATAGTGGGGGGTGATTGTGATAAATGCAGAGAATTTGCTAATTTGATGGTTCAAGTGGCCACCAAAAAGGATATAAAGACACTATTTATCGATTCTAATGAAGCAGAAGCTGTAAAATTATTTTCTAATACTTATCTAGCTATGAGAGTATCCTTTTTTAATGAGCTAGATTCTTTTTCTATGGCACATAATCTAAATACTAGAAGTATCATAAATGGAGTTTGCCTGGACGATAGGATAGGGGATCAATACAACAATCCATCTTTTGGTTATGGGGGTTACTGTCTCCCTAAGGATACAAAGCAACTTTTAGCAAATTATGAAAAAGTTCCTCAAAATTTAATTCAAGCTATCGTCTCTTCTAATGAGACCCGAAAAGACCATATCTCAAACTCAATAATCGCGCTTAAACCAAAAGTAGTTGGAATTTTTCGCCTAACAATGAAACACGGCTCCGATAATTTTAGGACAAGTGCGATTCAGGGTGTTATGAAACGGATTAATACCAAGGGTATTTCAATGTTAATTTATGAGCCTTTGCTTGAGACAGAGACGTTTTATGGTGCTCCAGTATTAAAAGATTTAAATGAGTTTAAGGAGCTTTCCGATGTAATTCTAACCAACCGCATGTCTCCTGAAATTAAAGACTGTGAAGATAAGGTTTTTACAAGAGATATTTTTAATCATAATTAGGATATTTAAATGAAAATATTAGTTACAGGATCTGCAGGTTTTATAGGATCATCACTTGTTCTAAAGTTACTAGATAGAGGAGATGAAGTGATTGGAATAGATAACCATAATGACTATTATGACCCATCACTTAAAGAAGCACGTCTTGATCGACATAGAGATCATCCTAATTACAGTCATTATAGAATCGACATAGAGGATGAAGATTCGATTAAGGATCTTTTCATGAAAAATGAATTTGAAGGGGTTGTAAACTTGGCCGCTCAGGCTGGAGTGAGATATTCAATTGAAAATCCTTTAGCTTACGTCCATACAAATATGCTTGGATTTGCTCATATACTTGAGGGATGCAGACATCAGAAAGTCAGCCATCTTGTGTATGCGTCCAGTAGCTCAGTTTATGGAGCAAATAAAACTATACCATTTTCTATTCATGATAATGTAGATCATCCATTAAGCCTCTACGCAGCAAGCAAGAAAGCAAACGAACTAATGGCGCATACATACAGTCATTTATATAATCTTCCAACAACAGGACTTCGCTTCTTTACTGTATATGGACCATGGGGAAGACCTGATATGGCTCTATTCAAATTTACTGAGTCAATATTAAAAGGTCAAAAGATCTCAGTATACAACTATGGTAATCATAGAAGAGATTTCACTTATATTGACGATATTGTAGAAGGTTTAGTAAGAGTCTTAGATAAACCGGCAAAACCAAATAAAAATTGGAGTGGAGAGAATCCAGATTCTGGATCATCTTCTGCTCCATGGCGTGTCTATAACATCGGTAATAATTCGCCAATAGAACTTCTTGATTACATTAAAGCCATTGAAGATTCAATTGGATTAAAAGCAAAAAAAGAGTTATTACCTCTTCAACCCGGTGATGTCCCGGACACTTACGCAGATGTAGATGACCTAGTTGAAGATTTTGAATACAAGCCTTCAATGAAAATCGAACATGGAGTTAAAAATTTTGTTAATTGGTATAAAAAATATAAAAAACTATGAATGTTAATAAAAAAATAAAAATTGCTGTTATAGGTTTAGGTTATGTTGGCCTTCCACTGGCTGTTGAATTCGGAAAAAAATATCCTACATTTGGTTTTGATATTAATAAGGAAAGAATTAATGAACTAAAAAATGGTAAAGATTCCACCATGGAGGTTAGTGACGATCAACTCTTAATTTCAAATGAATTAAGATTTTCAATAGATGTTTCAGAGATATCAGATTGCAATATTTTTATTATTACCGTTCCCACGCCAATTGATAATTATAAGAATCCTGATCTACAACCTCTTATTCAGGCCAGTAAACTTGTTGGTAGTATTCTAAAAAAACAAGATATTGTTATCTATGAATCTACTGTTTATCCTGGAGCCACTGAAGAGGTGTGCGTGCCAATTCTTGAAAGAGAATCTGGAATGTTGTTCAATAAGGATTTTTACTGTGGCTATTCTCCAGAAAGGATCAATCCAGGAGACAAAGATCATAATATTACTACAATTAAAAAAGTGACATCTGGTTCAAATGAACAGATCGCAGAGAAAGTTGATCAATTGTATAAATCAATCATTACTGCCGGCACTCACAAAGCAGAAAGTATCAAGGTTGCGGAGGCTGCAAAAGTTATTGAGAACACACAAAGAGATATTAATATTGCATTAATCAACGAATTAGCAATGATTTTTAATAAGTTAGATATTGATACTGAGGCAGTTTTAAATGCTGCAGGAACTAAGTGGAATTTTCTGAAATTTAAACCTGGATTAGTTGGCGGTCATTGCATTGGTATCGATCCTTACTACTTAACTCATAAAGCTATTGAGGTAGATCATCATCCAGAGATCATTCTAGCAGGAAGAAGAATTAACGATAGCATGAGTAGTTATGTTGTGGATCAGGTCTCCAAGCTGATGATAAAAAACAGGATTCATATAGTAGATGCCGAGATTCTCATCTTGGGCTTAACATTCAAAGAGAATTGCCCTGACCTCCGAAACTCAAAAGTTTTTGAAGTGGTCGATCAATTTAAATCTATGAAATGCAACATCGATGTTTATGATCCATGGGTAAATGAAACTGATATCGAGCAATATAAAGAAGTTAACTTAGTTAAAGAGCTAAAAAAAGCAAAGTATGATGCTATCATCATTGCAGTTAATCATAATGAATTCAAAATGAAAAATTATCATGAAATTAAATCTCTTGGCAAAAAAAATCATATCTTATATGACATAAAGCATCTTTTTTCGGTCGATCAGGTTGACGGTAGACTTTAATTAAGCTTTTTCTCATCAAATATACTAAAACTAGTTAGTGATTTCCTAAATGAAAATATTAGTTACTGGTGGAGCAGGATTTATTGGATCTGCGGTTATTCGTGAGATTATAAATAATACCGACTATAGCGTTATAAATATTGATAAATTGACATATGCAGGTAATTTAAATTCTCTAACATCAGTTGATAAAGATGATAGATATTCATTTGAGCAGATAGATATTTGTGAAAATATTGAAATTCGATCTGCTTTGAATTTTCATAAACCTGATGTGATTATTCATTTGGCAGCTGAATCTCATGTAGATAGATCAATTGATGGTCCTAGAGAATTTATTCAAACAAATATCATTGGAACTTTTGTATTACTTCAAGAAGCAAGACTATACTGGGATAATTTAAGAGGGGTCAAAAAGAATAATTTTCGGTTTCATCATGTCTCAACAGATGAGGTCTTCGGTGATCTGATGAATTCAGATGAGCTATTTGATGAAGACAGTGTATATGCTCCGAGTTCTCCTTATTCTGCCTCAAAAGCATCCTCTGATCATCTCGTTAGGGCATGGAACCGCACATTTGGCTTACCAACAATAATTACGAATTGTTCGAATAATTATGGGCCTCATCAGTATCCAGAAAAACTCATTCCGGTAGTGATTTTAAATGCTATTGCAGGTAAAGGAATTCCAATTTATGGAAATGGACAGCAAATTAGAGATTGGTTGTATGTAGAAGATCATGCAAAAGCATTAATCAAAGTAGCGCTAGAGGCAGAGATCGGTGAGACATACAATATTGGTGGACACAATGAATACAGTAACATAGAAATAGTTGAGACAATCTGTTCTATCTTAGATAAGGAGGTTCCAGACGGACCCAGTCAAATCAATCACTACAAGGAGTTGATAACTTTTGTAGAGGATAGACCAGGACATGATCTCCGTTACGCGATAGATGCAAGTAAGATCAAAAATGATTTAGGATGGAGTCCAGCTGAAACATTCGAGTCTGGAATTCATAAAACAATTAGATGGTACATAGAAAATCAAGATTGGTTGGATAAGTTACAACTCAGAAATCAATCAATCAAAAAAATATATCAAGGGAAAGAAACATGAAGGGCATTATTTTGGCTGGCGGATCAGGAACAAGATTACATCCTTTGACTCAAATTATCTCAAAGCAACTGCTTCCTATATATGATAAACCTATGATTTTTTACCCGCTTAGCACGCTTATGTTGGCTGGTATCCATGATATTCTGATAATATCAACCCCTGAGGATGCACCTCGTTTTCAGGAATTATTAGGTGATGGTGGGAAATTGGGAATTCATATTGAATATGCAATCCAGAAAAAGCCAGAGGGATTAGCTCAAGCTTTTATTATCGGCGAACAGTTTTTAAACAATGATTCCTGCGCAATGATTCTTGGTGATAATTTATTTTTTGGCAATGAACTTCAAGGTATGCTGAATAATGCATGTCATAGCTCTTCTTCAGCGACTGTCTTTGCTTACCCAGTTAGTGATCCAGAGAGATATGGAGTTGTTGAATTTAACGGTAAAAATGCCATTTCAATTGAAGAAAAGCCATCAAAACCTAAATCACGATTCGCAGTAACTGGGCTTTATTTTTATGATAACAGAGTAAGTGACATAGCAAAAAAAATTAAACCATCTGCGAGAGGCGAACTCGAAATCACTAGTATTAATCAGTGGTACTTAAAACATGGTGATTTGAATGTAGAAGTCATGGGAAGAGGTATGGCATGGCTTGATACAGGAACATTTGAATCAATGCTTGAAGCAGGACAATTTGTACATACAATTGAAAAAAGACAGGGTTTAAAAATCGCATGTATTGAAGAGATTGCATGGCGCAATAAATGGATCAATGATGACCAATTTGAATCTCTCGCACATGGAATGCAGAAATCTCCTCACGGCGAATATATACTCCGCCTGCTTGATGAAAAATACAATGATTAAGGTTCCATTTTCAGTTCCATCGAGAACATCCGATGATATTGATTTAATATCTTCTGCGATTGAAAGTGGAGAGATAAGCGGCGATGGTCCTTTCACTAAAAAAGCACAATTACTTCTAAAAAAACAGATAAATAATAGTGGTAAAGTATTACTCACAACTTCGTGCACACACGCACTAGAAATGGCCGCAATATTACTGAATATTTCATCAGGCGATGAAGTTATTGTACCGTCTTTTACTTTTGTCTCTTCTGCTTTAGCTTTTCAGATGCGTGGAGCGAAGATTGTATTTGCAGATATTAATGAAAAAACACTAAATATAGACGAATCAAAATTAGAAAACTTAATAACACAGCGTACACGTGCGATAGTAGTGGTACATTATGGTGGTGTTGCATGTGAAATGGACGCGCTGAATACAATATCGAGTAAATACAACATTGATATCATAGAAGACAATGCTCATGGATTATACGGATACTATAAAGATAGAGCTCTCGGTTCAATTGGAAGTATTGCTGCACAGAGTTTTCATGGAACAAAAAACATAAGCTGTGGTGAAGGTGGCGCCTTAATTCTGAACAAAGAAACCTTCTTTGATCGAGCAGAAATTATAAGAGAAAAGGGTACTAACAGGTCTAGATTTATAAGAGGTCAAGTTGATAAGTATACATGGGTTGATGAAGGGTCTAGTTATGTTATGTCAGATATGCTTGCAGCCCTACTTTACAGTCAGTTGAAATTTTCCGAGACAATTCAAAATTCACGTAAAAGAGTCTGGGAAACATATAATAGAGAGCTTCATAAATGGGCTCAAAACTTTAATATATTTACTCCCCACATTCCAGAATATTGCGAACATACTTATCATTTATTTTATTTGATATTTCCGAATAAAGATCTCAGAGATCAATTCATAGATTTTTCTGCAGAACACGCAATTCAGGCAGTCAGTCATTATCAACCTTTACATTTGTCACATTTTGTGAAAAAAACCGAAAAACATAAATTAGATTCGTGCCCAGTATCAACAAGAATTAGCGAGTGTTTAGCAAGATTACCTCTTTATACTTCAATGTCAGAAGATCAGATAGATCATGTAATTGAATGTGTGCAGAAATTTAGTATTTAAACTGAGATAAGAGATGAAAATAAACGAAAAGGAGCTTTTCTATGGAAAATTCTGATATGACTGGGAATGTTGTAATGATAAGTGGTGTCTCAGGTCAGATTGGTAAAGCATTGGTAAATTCTGTTCTTGATAGAGGGGGTAAGGTTTTAGGAATAGACCTGTCAATAAAAACTATCCAAAAAATTATCGATTCAGAAAAATGGAATCATGACGATATATTAATGGTTGAGGCTGACATAAGAAAGAGATGTGAGGTTAACAATGCTTTTTTAGGTGGAATTAAAAAATTTGGTAAAATAGATAGTCAAATAAATAATGCCGGTATAAGTACATTTGCGCCATGGAATAAGAGAACAGACGAGGAATTCGATGAGGTTATGGATGTCAATTTGAAAGGCACTTTTAATTGTATGAAAATTTTTATGGAATCTCTGATAAAAAACAAAAACAGTGGATCAATTGTAAACATAGCCTCACATTATGGTTTGATTAGTCCTGATCCCAGAATCTATACAGATTGTGAAAGGCGGAGCCCAGAAGTATATGGTGCTAGTAAGGCCGGTTTAATTCAGATGACTAAATATTTTTCTGTTAATGCTATCTCTGATGGAGCAGACATTAGAGTTAATGCCGTAGCTCCAGGCGGAATAAGGAACCCATATGATCCACAAGGCGATGATTTTCAGAGGCTCTATAGTGAGAGATGCCCATTAGCGAGACTTGCAGAAATTGAGGAAATCATTGGTCCAGTCTTATTTTTACTGTCCAATGAAGCTTCTTACATAAATGGACATACACTTGTTGTAGATGGTGGCATGACTGCATGGTGATTAATTTTGAATTATTTTTTATAAATTCGAAATTCAGAATTTCTTAAATCTTACAATATTTTCTATGAGCAATTTAATATGACAAATAAAATTCTAAGAATTGTTCCAAAATCAGATAAATTAAAGCCAATTGAAATTGGTGGAAGCAATCCTGTATTTACAATCGCTGAAATAGGCTTGAATCATAATGGCGATGTTGCCATGGGCAAAAAGCTTATTGATGCAGCATCTAATGCAGGATGTTCAGCGGTTAAATTTCAAAATTTTGAAACAGATGAAGTATATATTCAAGGAGAAAAAGCAGGAAAATACAAACTCCTTGGACAAAATATTGAGATATATGATTTACATAAAACCTTGGAAATCGAGCTGGATTTCCTGTCTGAGCTTAAGAATTATGCTGAAAATAAGGGTTTATATTTTTTTTCAGCCCCTATGGGAAAAAACGCATTAAAAATATTATTAGATTTAGATTGCGATTTAATAAAGATATCTTCTTATGAAATTAGCAATTTGCCCTGGATCAGAGAGGTTGCGAGGACAAAAAAACCCATTATTTTATCTTGCGGTGGTGCGAAATTAGAGGAGGTAGATCGAGCTCTAGGTGAAATTTATAGGTACCATAATAAAGTTGCATTGATGCATTGTATTATTAAATATCCAGCAATGTTAGATGAGGCAAATCTAAAAGTTATTAAGTCTTTAAAAACAATATTTGAAATACCGACAGGCTTTTCAAACAATGGTTTTAGAACAGAATCTGGAAAAATTGATTACGAAATAATTCCGAAAAATGCATCTGCAATAGGGATGGATTTATATGAAATTCATATAACTCTTGACCGTGAAATGAAAGGAGTTGATCAAGGGTTTTCGACTGAACCTGATGAATTAATGAGTATGATGAATCTAATAAGAGACATTCGTTCAAAAATTTTGAATTCAGAGGAAATCGAAATAAACCCAGTATTGGCTGGATCAGGAATTAAAAAAACTTATGAATGCGAAAAATATGTTAGAGAATTTGCTTATAAATCAATTTTTTCAACGAAATTTATAAAAGAGGGCGAAAAATTGAACAAGGAAAATATCAAGTGTTTAAGACCTGGTCAATACAAAAGTGGTTTAGAACCACTTTATTTTGACATTATTAACGATAATTTCTTGGCGAAGCATGACATCCAGCCTTTTGAGCCAATCACATGGAAAAATATAACTTCATAATATAACGACTTAATTATTGAGGGTACTGTATCTTTATTGAATCAAGAGTCAAAATGAACCTATCCTTTCTAAGGATCCAGAAAAGTTTTATTAAAATAGATTAAAATGGAGGAAAAAAAGAAATTAGTTTTCAGAAGTGATGCTGCATTTTTACCAGAAATAGGGACCGGCCATTTAATAAGATGTATTGGGATGGCAGATTCTCTCGTCTATAAAGGTCTTGTTAAGAAATCCGAAATAAGTTTTATATCTAGAAGTGAGGGACCATACTATATTGGATTCGAACTTATTGAGAGATCTGGTTACAAACGAGAAGATATCAGTGATAATTGCTTAGATTGGAATTCGGAAGAAGAAGCAGAAGTTATAACAGAAATTGATCCACATCTTCTGGTTGTTGATAGGCTCTCAACCGAACTGAAATGGATGTCAATCGTCAAATGCAAAGTAAAACATGTTGTATCCATGGACGATATTGGGAGTGGAGCTTCCTTAGCTGATACAGTTATTAATGGGATAATTCACATAAATCCAAATTGTAAATCAAGTTTTATAGGATACGATTATTTATTTTTAAGTGCTCCTAAGATCTCATCACAAATTGATATTTCAAGAAAAGCAAAGCGTTTTTGTGCTTCATTTGGTGGATACGATAGTCGAAATCTGATGGGATTTTTTTTAAGCACTATGAAAAATTGTGATATTTCAATAGTTAAAGGTGCCCTAATAGAACTTCTCGTTGGCTCTGAAAGTGAGGAAAAAATTAAAAAATGGAAATATCAGGCAAAGGAAGTTTCTTTTAAATACAACATTGATGTGGCTCTTCATATTAGACCTGATAATTTCATGGAAAAACTAGAAAACGCAGATTTAGCGATTTTGTCAGGTGGGCTCACTATTTTTGATGCAGTCTCCCGAGGTATCCCTGTAATTGGTATTCCACAATATAGACATCAACTTATCACTATTGAAAAACTCTCAGAAAAAATGGCTGCTGTGGGAGGAAGCAAGAAAATGACACTTGATGAAAATTTTTTTTCTGGCTTAATTAATAGAATGATTAGATCTAAAATGGAGCGCCTATCAATGAAAAGAGTTGGTCCAAAATTAATTGACGGTGAGGGAAGGGAGCGGATAACAAACTTATTATCTAAATTTTTATATTGCTAGGTAAGAAGATTTTAGTTTTTTGGTGAACTTGATGAGTATGGTTGAACTATTGAAATGGGATACGAATTTCTTCGGCTTTTCTGTGGCTCAAATTCAAAAAGAGATAATTCATGAAAAACACTTAGATGAAATTTTTTCATTTTGCAAGAAAAACAGAGTAAAGCTTCTTCAATTTAAATGTGATGCTCACCACAGGCCAAGTATACTATTAGCTGAAAGTGCAAATTTTCATTTCGCTGACGTAAGAATGACATTGGTATGTAATTTGAATGAACTGGATTTCAAAAATACCGATATAAAAGAAGATTTGTCTTTTAGAGTAGGTAGTAAAAAAGATATACCTGCATTGAAAGATATTGTGACAGATCTATATACTCATAGTAGATATTATTTTGACACAAATTTCCCTCGTGATGACGTTCACGGGTTTTATCAAAATTGGATTGAAAAGTCAGTCAAAAGTGAATTTGATGATGTTGTGTATGTTTTGTTAAATAAGCATACTCATATTGGTTGCTGTTCTGTATCATACAATTCAGACAATAAAGCCTCTATTGGCTTATTTGGCATTGATCCAAACTCAAGTGGAAGAGGATTTGGGGCTATTCTAATTCACAAAGTCTTATCTGAGATGCATAAAAATGATGTGAAATCTGTTTCAGTCGTTACACAAGGAAGAAATTATTTAGCCCAAAAACTCTATCAGAGAGCAGGATTCTGTAACGAAAAAATGGAAATATACTATCACAAATGGTTCACTGAAGATGAGATTTTTAATTTATGAGAAATTTGGCATTAATTCCTGTGAGGACCGGCTCAAAAAGACTCAAAAATAAGAATATACTGGATTTTTTTGGGAAGCCAATGTTCATACATACAGTCGAAGCGGCAGTGAATTCAAAATTATTTGATGAGATCCATGTATCAACTGAATCAGAGGATGTAGTTAGAATATGCGAAAAGTATAATATAGAGGTGAGATTTCTTAGAAGTAAAAATCTTGCATCTGATTCTGCCACACTCACATCGCTCTGTGATTATGTTATAAAAACATACAAAGATGAATTTAAAATGTGTTATGAGAATTTTTGTCTATTGTGGGCAACAGCACCTTTAAGAACCTCTGAAGACATTATCAAGTCATATAATCTTCTTACAGAGGAGTCCAGTGCAGTTGTATCGGTTACTAGTTATGACTTACCTGTGCATTGTTCTCAATTTGAAAATTCTGATGGGTATTTAGAGCCAAATTTTCCTGACATGTTTTGGTTATCAGAAAAAAATATAAAAAAAAATTATTGTGACAATGGAGCATTATGCTGGGTCAAAACAGACGTATTCGAATCAGAAAAGACATGGTTACCAAAAAAAACAAAACCGTATTTTATGAAAAAAAATAGGTCCGTTGATATTGATACAGAAGAGGATTTCAACTTAGCTAAGTATTATTACTCGCACAATATAGATCACAAACAGTAATGAGAAAAATTTTTTCAATTGCACCTCCTAGGCTTGGCGGGATTGATTTATTGCTCCCAATTTTTATAGAAATGAAGCTTAGATCTAATGTTTTTATTGAGATAATTTTCGAAAACGAATTAGTATTTAATCAATTAAAAAGAGATAGTTTTTTGTATCAAAAATTATCTGATACAGTCGATAAAGTTTCATTTATTCGAAGAGAAAAAATAGGATCTAAGTCGAGTTTAATAAAAAAAATTTCTAATATACCAACTTTTGCATTCGAATTGATTTCAATTATCCATAGAATATCAATGTCAGAGGCACCAATTCTCATGCACTCCAAATGCTTAGAGGATAGGCTCATTGCAATTCTTGCTAAAATCACAAAAATAAAAAGAGGAATGATAGTTGGTCATTATAAACTAATGACATTATTTGCAAATTCAGGCGTTGGGATTAAACGTGATATGGATGGAAAAGTTATTTCATCTGACCTTATATCTAATGAAAGAGACCGAGGTGATATTTTCTTGTGTTTCAATAATACTTATGCTGAGTCTCAAAACGTTTCATCTAAAACAGACTACATAAACATTGGCTATCCGCGCTTATATGACTCTTGGATTGATTTAATTGCCCAAGACTCTAAATTCATAATAACTGATGAAGAGTTTGAGTTCAGAGACTTAAATAATAATAAACCTTCAGTTTTATTTTTACCATCGACGGTAAAAAATATTTTTGAAAAACACGAGCTAAAAAACTGGATTTACGAAGTTATAGAGTGTCTTCTGAAGGTTTTTCCTGACAGATTGATTATACTTAAGCCTCACCCGACGCAAAACATAAAATATATAGAATCTATTATAAGCGCTATCAATTATGATGCATGTCAGATATCTTTTCTCCATCCAGCTCTGTTAGCATCTAAGGCAGAAATAGTAATTTCTCATCATTCATCGACAATCTTAGATGCTCTGGCATTTCAAGTTCCCGTAATTCAGCATCAGTTTTTTACAAAACATTGGATTGAGAGTCATCCCGAGGGATCTGAGTTTTTAAGGTTAGGACACGCATGGACTCAAAATTCTAAATCTCTCATAAAAGAGCTTGTTAAAATAAAAAATGATCAATGGAGTCATCCAGATTTCATGAAATCAATTTCTCATGAAAATAATATCAATGATTTTTTTGATAGAGTAAATTTGTAAAAAAATGATTTTTTCGGAAAAATATATGTTGAGCTCGTTTCTTTTTCTCTATCAATTGAACTAATTTGGATTATATTAATGAATAACTCGATTAAAAAAGCAAGTGCTCTAAATCTGTCTCAATCTAAAAAGTTATTTGATCGTGCTAGTAGATCTATTCCTGGAGGAACGCAAACATTTTCAAAGGCACCGTCTCAGCATGTAGCTGGAGTTTCACCGAGTGTTTTACAGAGAGGTTCTGGCGCAAAAGTTTGGGATGTGGATGGTAATGAATATATTGATTATATGATGTCTTTAGGCCCTAATATTTTGGGTTATGCAGATGAAGAGATAATTAACGCAGCTCACGAAGCAGCAAAATTAGGAGTTGTATCCTCATTATCTCATCCACTTGAGTGTGAGTTAGCAGAATTGATTATCAAAAAAATACCATGTGCAGAAATGGTTCGTTTTGGAAAAAATGGGTCAGATGTAACGACTGCAGCAATCAGAGCAGCAAGGGCTTTTACAGGTCGAGATAAGGTTGTTGTTTGTGGTTATCACGGGTGGCATGATTGGTATATTGGTTCAACTTCAAGGGATTCTGGTATTCCAGATACTGTCCAAGATTTAACTTTAAAGTTCAATTACAACGACATAAACTCTTTAATCAAAACCTTTGAAGAAAATCCAGAAAGTATTGCTGCTGTAATCATGGAGCCTGTTAATTTCATAGAACCAAAGGATAATTTTCTTGAGAATATAAAATCAATAACTCGAGACAATGGAGCACTTTTGATTTTTGATGAAGTCATAACTGGATTTAGAATGGACATCGGCGGCGCGCAGGCTAATTTGAAGGTAATACCGGATTTAGCTTGTGTTGGAAAAGCGATGGCAAACGGATACCCAATCTCTGCAATTGTTGGACGAGCTGATATTATGAATGTATTCGAGGATGTTTTCTTTTCTGGAACTTTTGCAGGTGAACTAGTATCTATAGCAGCAGCGATATCTACTATTAATGCCATTGAAGAGCGAGATACACTCAGACATATAAACACTCTGGGGCTTCATCTCATCCAGGGTTACAATAAAATATCTGAAATTCACTCATTGAATAAAGTTACAGAAATGACAGGCTTTGGATGGTGGCCCAAATACTCATTTTATGATTGTGAAGGAAAGGCATCTCCTGAAATACAATCACTATTTCAGCAAGAGATTGTTAGACGAGGCATATTAACCCGCGCAGGGATATTTTTATGTGGTGCACATCAAATGGAGGATATTGAAAATACATTAAAAATCTTTGAAGAAGCTCTCATTGTTGTGCAAGAGGCAATAAAGACAGACAATGTAATTGCGTGGTTAGACGGAGATGTTATTCAACCAGTAATCAGAGCCCAAGCTACCAAAAAAGTATAATAAATTTAATATTCATTCTTTATGATTACAATTACTTAAAAAGTAAATCTTAGGTATAGAATAAAATGAAATTTGCAGTAATAGGCTGTGGATCGATCGGAACAAGACACATTTCGAACTTACTTAAATTGGGTCATGAAACCGTCGCATACAATCGTGGACAATTCAGAAGGGATAATGTTGCTGATCATTTTGGCATTCCAACTTACGACTGCATAAATGATATGTTAAATAAATGTAATCCTGATGCTGTTCTGATTTGTAGCCCAAATAGTCTTCATAAACATCATCTGAATATGGTGGTTAAAAAAGGACTGCATTTTTTTGTTGAAAAGCCTTTGGCTTCAGAGTCAGATGGTTTGGATAAACTAGAGGTTGTTGTCGATAAGAAAGAGTTAATTTCACATGTTGGCTCAAATATGAGATTTCATTTTGGCCCGAAGACTGTTAAACATTTTATCGACTCAGGTCAGATTGGCAATCCAATCTGGGCTAACTTATGGGGAGGTATGCATTTGCCTGATTGGCATCCATCAGAGGATTATCGAGATATGTATAGTGCAAGTAAAAATTTGGGTGGAGGAGCAGTGCTTGACTTTATACACGAGATTGATCTTAACCATTGGCTATTTGGTGATCCGGAAATATTAGCTGCGAGAGTTTCAAATAGTGGTTGGCTAGATATTGAGACAGAGGACGTAGTAGATGTAATTCTTGGGTATAAAAATGGACCGCAGGTAAATATTCATCTTGATTATCTACAACGACCATTTCAGAGAGGTATCCATGTAGTCGGTGATAGAGGTTCAGTAAAATGGGATCTTGAACGAGAAAATATAGTATTTATAGAGCATCAAACTAAAGAAAAACATACTATAAATTATCCCTCAGGATATAATCATAATGATATGTACATATCTCAGATGGAGTATTTTGTCGGATGTTTAGAGAAAAAAAGACCGTCATTTTCTGGGTTTAGTGATGGGCTAAGAGCACTTCGAACAGCCTTGAATATAAAAAAATCATCATCAACTAAGCAATTTATTAGAGGTAAAAATTTATGATAATAAAGATGGGAGAAAGATGTGTAGGAGATGGTGAGCCAACATTTATAGTGTTCGAGGCAGGACCTACCCATACTGGTTTGGAAGTAGCGAAAAAACTTTCAATGCATGCTAAAGATGCGGGTGCGGATGCAATTAAATTTCAAATAACTGATCACAAAAAAATGATTGACGACAGAAATTTAATGTTTTCTTATGATGTAATAGACAAATCTGGCAAGGTAGAAACAGTAACAGAACCACTTTTCGATATTTGGGAAAGACGCTGGATGCCAGTAAGTGATTGGCGAAAACTAAAACTTTATTGTGACAATATAGGTATAGCATTCTTCGCGACTGTTTTCTCAGAAGAAGATGTAAATTTGGTTTGCAAAATTGGCTGTGACTCAATAAAAATAGCTTCTGCAGATACTGATTATCAAGATTTAATAGAGTTTGCAGCAAAAAAAGAAATCCCAGTTCAGCTTGATACAGGACTGAGTTCTTTAGGTGAGATAGAGAGAGCAGTGGATTGGATTCGTGAATGTGATAATGACAATATTATCATTAATCATTGTCCTTCTGGATACCCCGCTAGATTAGAGGGCATTAACTTAAATACAATTAAGACGCTTAAACGAACTTACCCATATCCAGTAGCATTTTCAGATCACACCCCGGGTTGGGAGATGGATGTGGCGGCGGTTGCATCAGGGGCTAATATCATAGAAAAAACTATAACCCTTGATCGTACTCAGAGGAGTTGCGAGCACATAATGTCTCTTGAGCCCACTGAAATGCGGCATTTTGTGAAAGTTATTCGTGATGTCGAGGTGGCAATTGGTAGCGTGAGGCCAGTCATTGGTCCCGAGGAGCGTGAAAAAAGACTTGCTATTCGTCGAAGCGCCTATCTAATAAGGGATGTCAAGTCAGGAGAAATAATAAAAAAAGACGACTTTGAATTTAGGCGCCCTGGCTTCGGTTTGAGAGCCTGTGAATATCGAGATTATTTGGGTAAGGCTTATAAGTATGATTTAAAAGCTGGGACAATGATAAAACATGAACATATATAACGAGTACTTATGCGTATAATTATTGTCGGTGGAGGCTCTATTGGAAAAAGGCATATCACAAATTTACTCAGTATAGATAAGCAACACCAAATTACTCTCGTTGAGCCTTCAAAGAAATGTAGGGATGAAATACAAAGAAAATTTGATATCGATGCCCATGAAAATCTTTATGATGACCTGCTGAATAAAAAATATGATGCCGCATTTGTTTGCTCTCCAAATCATTTGCATGTGACACATACGCTTAAGCTTGCAAAAAATTGTGCTTATATATTTGTAGAGAAGCCTATCTCTCTGTGTCTAGATGATGCGAGGAAACTGATTCCTGTAATAGAACAATATGAAACTCATTTAATGGTGGGGTGTAACTTACGTTTTCATCCAGGTGTTACTCATATTTTAGACGCATTAAATGCTGGATTGATCGGTAAACCAATATATGCAAGAGCAAATTTTGCGCACTATCTTCCTAATTGGAGGCCAGATCAAGATTATCGTCTAACGTACAGCGCAAAAAAAAGTCAAGGTGGTGGTATTTTATTAGATGATATACATGAGCCAGATTATCTGTGTTGGTTACTTGGAGAAGTTTCATCTGTATCAGGATTTTTAGGAAATCTAGGAAATTTGGATATAAATACAGAAGATACTGCCGAGTATATTCTTTGGCATAATTCTGGTGCATATTCTCAAATTCATGCGGATTATCTTCGGAGAGATAAATCAAGAACTTGTGAATTAATTGGAACGAAAGGTACGATCATTTGGAAAAGTTTAGGTAAGAATCCAGAAAAAGTGGACGTGGATATTTATGATGCTAGAAATGATTCTTGGTCTAGTTTTTACTCTAATGATGCTTATGATCCAAATCAGCAATACATTGACGAGGTTCTATATTTTTTAAAGACAGTTAAAAATGGTGGCAAACCAATGAATGATCTTAATGAAGCATCATCGCTTATGTCGGTATTAGATAGCGTTAGATATTCTTCGAATATGGGAAAAGTCGACATCATGACCCATTAGGGTCAAAATTAAATTGAATGAAAATTTAGCTAAATTTGTCCGCTTTATTGATAACAACATTTTTTAAAAAATATAATTCAATATTATAAATATCTGATTTTATTCTATGACTTGAAAATATATGAAAGACATATACAAGCCAATATTTAGCTCGTTGCGTAACCCAGTATTCTTCATTGCAGAAATAGGTGGTAATCATGAAGGAGATTTTGCTTATGCTCAATTGCTTACTAAACTAGCAATAGAATCAGGGGCAGATGCAGTTAAATTTCAATTTTATAGTGGAGATACATTAGTAAGCCAAAAAGAGAGCCCTGACAGAAACGAACATTTTAAGAAATTTGAATTATCAGATACTCACTATATGGACCTTATTAATAGTGTTAAGAATGCCGATGTGATTCCTATGGCATCAGTTTGGAACCAGAAAATGTTGAAGTGGTCAGACCCAAAATTGCCAATTCATAAAGTTGGATCAGGAGATCTCACATGTTATCCAATTCTTGATACGTTAGCGAGGACCAATAAACCGATCATATTATCAACTGGGATTTCATCCATAAAAGAGATTGAAGGTGCTGTTTCATATATTGAAAAATCTAATCCAACATACATATCAGAAAAAAAATTAGCCTTACTTCAATGTACATCTTCATATCCAACTCCTGATGAAGATGCAAACATCAAAGCCATGTTAACTTTAAAGTCTGAGTTTGGGCTGCCTGTTGGATATTCAGATCATACCTTGGGTTCAGATGCAATAGAATTGGCAGTTTCGTTAGGTGCTGAAATAATAGAAAAACACTTCACTGATACCAGAGTTGGAAAAACATTTAGGGATCATCTCATCGCTCTGACAAGAGATGAGGTAAAAGAAACCCTTGATAAAATGAGACGCATTAAGATATTACTTGGGGGACATGAAAAAGTACTCACGAAATCTGAAGAGGAGGCAAATCATCAAATTTCATTTCGAAGGGGTATTTATTATTCTCGGGACATGAAAAAGGGTGAGATAATTTGTCCGGATGACTTAGAGGTCCTAAGACCTATGCATGGAGTCTGTGCAAGTAAATTCGATGAAATGATTGGTAAAACCATTGCAAGAGAAGTTTTGAGTGGGCATCCACTTTTAAAAGAAGATATTTATAATTAATTTAGGGGGACCTTGAATGCTGAAAGAACACGTGGATTATCATCATGCTCCTGATAAAGCGAGTAGAAGAACTTACACCTTCCGTCAAAAACTATTATCATTCTTTCGATTGTTAGGTAAGAGTCAAATTGTAAAAGGGAAGAATACGATAATTGGGAGGAATGTAAGATTCTTTCTTACAGATAACGCAAAGCTACTAATAGGTGATAATAGCATTATTGACGACAGTGTGAGATTCATTCTTACTAAACCGAATCCTAAAGTCGTCATAGGGAATCAAGTCGCTCTCAGTTATGGATGCGTGGTTGCTGCAAAGTCAACAATCACTATAGGTGATTATAGTAGAATTGGAGTTGGTGTAATTATTAGAGATAATACTCACGACTATAAAAAAGGTGTGCTTCTACTTCAATCTGATGCAATCATTCAATCTATTTCGATTGGTTCAAATGTATGGATAGGTGACCGTGCATCAATTTTTCCTGGCGTTACTATTGGCGATAATTCAGTAATCTCATGCAACAGTGTCGTAACAAACGATGTTCCATCAGGGACCGTTGTTGCTGGGCAGCCAGCGCGAGTCATAAAAGAAATCTGATTGAGAGCGAAATATGAGTCATCCTGATATTTTAGAAATCAAATTATCAAAAATGCATTCAAAACTAGTTGATTTTAAGAATAAAATCATGCGAAATGAAGTTAATGTAGCTTTTCTAAGAAACATTACTATTGAACCTCTAATTCCATACTTTGAATATCAATGTTTTAAGAATAATGTTAAAACAAATATTTATTCATGTGAATACGACAATATTATGCAGGATATATTGAATCCTGATAGTGCTTTATATCGAAATAAACCAAAAATTATCTTCATATTTATTGATCTAGAACATATTGCTCCAAAACTTACTAAGAGTTTTCTGGCTCTAAATTCGGGAGAAATATCTAGTATTATTGATAATGTTGTCGGATATTATACCTCAATGATTGACTCCTTAAGAGCTAACACAGAAGCATTAATTGTATTGAATACATTTATTATAAATCCCTATCCATACAGCGGAATTTTGGATTCATGCAAGCAAGAGGGGCAAACAAAATCTATCAGAAATTTAAATAGTAAAATTATTGCACTAGGTAAAAACAGACATGGTGTTTTATTTATGGATCTCGATTTAATAAATTCTCGAATTGGTTTCGATAACTTTCATGATAATATGCAATGGCATATGTCAAAAATGCCATTTTCTAATTTGGCAATGAGGCATATTGCTAAAGAGGCTTCAAAATATGTTGCTGCATCTCTTGGCATGACAAAAAAATGCATTATTTTGGATTGTGATAATACCCTATGGGGTGGCGTTCTTGGAGAAGAAGGAGAAGATGGAATCTTACTTGATCATAGTTATCCAGGGTCATGTTTTATGGAGTTTCAAAAAATTCTACTTAATTTCAAGTCAAAAGGTATTCTGTTAGCAATATGCAGTAAAAACAATGAATCTGATGTCCTATCTGTACTCAACAAACATGAGAATATGGTGCTGAGTGAGAGAGATTTTTCTAGTATGAAAATTAACTGGGACTTGAAGACGAAGAACATTGAGGAAATTGCTGCTGAATTAAATATAGGGCTGCAACATATGGTATTTGTTGATGACAGTGAATTTGAGGTTGAGATGGTACAAGAAATACTTCCTGAAGTAACTACCATACTGGTTCCTAAGAATATCTCCAAACTAAGATATATCTTTGATGGCAAGGGATATTTTGATAATCTTCAAGAGTCTGAGTTAGATTCTCAGCGAACAGAAATGTATGCTTCAGAAAATTTACGGAAGAAGGAATTAGTAAAAGCTACTAACTTAGCAGATTATTATAAAAGTCTTGAAATAAAATCAAAAATAACAAAAATTCAACAATCAGACGTAGCCAGAGTCACACAGTTAACCCAAAAAACAAATCAATTTAATCTTACAACTATTCGTTATACCGAAAATGAAATTATTTCATTTATGGACTCAGATGACTCTGATGTCCTCGTATTGAGAGCGGAGGATAGATTTGGACCTTATGGTCTCATAGGTGTTGCTATTCTTAATTATAAGGAAAAAGATTTAATAATTGATTCTTTTCTTATGAGCTGTAGAGCAATTGGAAGAGGACTTGAGGAGATACTATTAAAAGGATGTATCAAGCTTGCGGAGCGGAATAATATTGAGTTTATCGAGGCCGCTTATATAAAAACAATAAAAAATGTACTTGTTGAAAAATTTTATGAAAACCATGGCTTTAAATTAAAAAAACAAAATGAAAATGAAAATATTTATATTTCAGAAATCAAAAAGGTAAAGATAATCGTACCAGATTATATTCGTTGCCAAAATTAGACTCACAAATGACAAACTCTTTGAAAACCAGTCTATCAAAAATTATGTCTGATATATTCAATATCCCACTAGATACTATAGATGGAGAGATATCAATGGAGAGTTGTCCAGAGTGGGATTCATTTAATCAGCTGACATTAATCGCAGTTATCGAAGAAGAGTTTGAAATAATCTTAAGTGATGATGATGTCATTGCCATGAATAGTTTTGAATCAATCCTTAAGATTGTTAGGGCAAAAACTCATAATGACTAAAAAAATTGGAGCGATTGTCCTATCTCGTATTGATTCATCACGTTTACCAGGAAAAGCATTAAAAAAAGTAAAAAACAAAGTCTTAATTGAGTATGTCCTTGAAAGAGCATTAAATGTTAATGAAATTTGCGATGTTACTGTGGCAACCTCATATCGTAAAATTGATGATCCAATAGCATTATATTGCAAGCAAAGAAAAATAAGAGTATTTCGTGGTACTTGTGATAATGTTGCACTTCGATTTCTCGAATGCATGAAACAAAACAACTGGGATGCAGCTTTAAGAGTTAATGGTGATAGTCCCTTACATAGTCATTTGCTTATGAGTCAAGCAGTAAAAATGTATAAATCAGAAAAAATAGATTTAATTACTAATGTGTTCCCAAGATCTTATCCCGTTGGAATGACAGTAGAATTAGTTTCTCGAAATGCTCTTGATAAAGCGTATAAAAAAATGAAAAAGGACTCTAATTTTGAACATGTGACTGAATACTTTTATGAAAATTCAAGAGATTTCAATATTATGACAATTGATGAATATAATTATGATCATTCAGGTATACGACTCGCTGTTGATAGTGAAGATGATTTCAAAAGATTTAAATGGATTATAAACAAACTTGGTAAGAGCTATCTCAGTGCAAGTTATGAGGAAATAATTGATTTGTACAAGTTATATGAAAAATAACCCAGAACAATCTTTAGTAACTGTCTATTTGGTTTGTTTTAATTATGCAAAATATGTGAAGCAATCCATCGACAGCGTGCTCTCTCAGACATATCAGAATTTTGAATTAATTATCATTGATGATGGATCTACTGATAACTCAACAGAAATAATTAACGGATATGCAAAACATCCAAAAGTTAGAATTATTATTCAGGAAAACAAAGGTTTAATAGCAACAAATAATATTGCAGTAAGAGCGGCAAATGGAAAATAT
>MDTG01142766.1_pt1 | contig 24015 bp, 29 predicted proteins | sample 811421 | NCBI WGS metagenome assembly MDTG01 (sample SAMN05326645, study PRJNA326480) | marine metagenome | isolation source: seawater | place: Pacific Ocean: South East | collected 2011
CAAAGTGTTGTGTACCTTTTATTAAGTTTATTGTGGTACCTGTATTACCAGTGGTTGTACAACAACTAGATGTTCCTGAGTACCATGCTGTTGGGTCGGCGTAAACACCATTATGTGACCAACAAACATTTGAAGACCTTTCACTCCAATTGACAGCTCCTTCACAATATACTTGGTCACCACCTTCACAGGTCAAAGCGGTGGAATTTACATAATCATAACCATCTCCCTCATCCCAAAACTCTGGAACTTCAAATAACATCAAATCAAAAGCTGTAGCTCTTTTAACCTCCCCACAAGAAGCTAATACTGTTTTACAATAATGTTCTTCATCAAATTGTGATGTATTTGTAATATTAATTTTATGGGTAAGACCACTTAAACTATATTCTTTTGTTTGTATCTTATTTTGTAAATCTGTTAAATCTAAGTTAAAAATATACCTAGAGTAGGTTAATTTATTAAAATCTGTTGAACCCCCGTGAAATAGTTCGGCTATTGGGTTCCTACCTGTGTTAACACAGGAATCCTTAATTATAACAGCATCTTTATCGAAGTAAGTTCTAAGTATACTCATTTATTCTTTTTAATAATAAATATCTTTAGTTTTTAAAAACCAACCGTTTAATTATCATTACCTAAATTTGTTATAGATGGTATTAATTTTGGTATCTGTGACAATGGTATATTAACTTCCAATAACTTACCCAAAATACCCTCAGAGGCTGATGCATATGCTTCTGGTAACGTTGTACCTTGACCACTAAGAGAAAAAACTGATTCATTGGTTATGGGGTTAATTACCTCAAATTCGACTAAATGGTTACCATTTTCGTCTTCTAATTTACTTGAATTAACTTTAAGTTTAGGTGTTTCTTCTGTGTCTGACCTTTGAATAAGTTGGTTGATTCTGTTAATAGCTCCCTCTAAACCAGACTGTGTAGTTTGATTATCGGTATTTGGGTCTGCTGGTTTATCTAATTTCCCTTCTGAAGATGATTTTTCAATATTATTGTAATAATCTCTAGGTGTATCACCCCCCGCAAAAACATTTTTACTATTTAAATATTTTTTTTCTTTATCAAACCAATCTTTTAAATCCTTAAAGGATTGTTCGTCTGAGTTTTGTGTTTTGTTAGCATAGTCATGGGTGTGTCCTTTTATCCATTTATATAACACATCCATAAACCTCAATAATACATCTCCGTAAACTAAAGGATGTAATTTTTCTTCAATTTTCTCTTCTTCTTCTTTTGTATAATAAGGTTTAATAAGAGAAGAGTTACTATCCCTACCAATTAAATATATTTTATTAGATACCAAATTAATGTCAGTTCTTGTTTGATTATTTTTGGTTGTGGCTCTTGAAACCTTTTCAAAACCTTTACTAGCGTCTATTTGTGATTTTTCTAACTCACTACCTACATTACCTAAAGTTCTTATATTCAGATAAGCTGGGTTTATAATGTTTTTTTGTTCAGGAGAGTCAGTTCTAAATTTGTGTGCCCTAATAAGAACTTCCGAAGATTTAAAAATTATGTCGGTGTTATCTCTACCTTGGATTGCTATATCATCTTCTTTAGGGTATAGACCATCTTTTGCTGTTGGTATGAATTTAATAGATTTATCAAAAGGTATGTTTGAGTCTTTCATTCCTTTTTGGAAATCTAAACCCTTAGCTTCTCTCAAGTATTTACCATTTTGTGGTATTATTGGTCCTATATATTCTCTACCTACTTCACCGTTTTTAGGGTCTCTTAATAAAACTTTAACCCATTCACCTACTTTTGGTACTATGTTTAAATGTAATGGTAGTAATGGTGTAGCCCAAGGAAGTTCTGCTTTTTTCTTTTTTGGATTTTCAGCACTATACCCAGATTTTTTGAAATCTAGTTCGTGAATATAAACCTTGACTCTATTACTAGCATACTCCTCATCAATTGCCCTAACTTGGCCGATATACATGATGGTTTTTCTACTACCACCTAAGGCGGTACCATCACCCCTCTGAGCGTTTTTACCTAAAGATATATTTCTACCACCAGCCATATTATTCTAAATTTCTATTTTTTAATTCACCTATAACACCTTCGTAAACCCTTTTAATAGATTCCCAGTGTTCTAACTTATTTATTAATTCAATTCTAACTCTTTCATAGTCTTTAGCTAAGTTAAGTTTAAGTTCCATTAATTTAGTATTACTTTTTTTATCTAAATCTTTCATTTAACTCATTTGTCCGTGACCACATGAAGTGTTTATTAACGTACCAAATACCTGTATTGGTCCACCAGCGTTACCACCAGTAGCTTGTAGTTGTGTACCCGCTTTAGTACAAACATCTATTCTAGCATCTTCCGTTATCATTTTAGCAATCTCCTCCATCCTTATTTTTTCCATTATTTCATCAGGAGCTAAGTTACCCCCAGCGATGGGCCCTACTGGCAATCCAGCTTCAGACTTTCTACGTATTATGTTAGCAGCTGTTTTTTCTGGACTTATACCAGGTTTTAAGTTACCACCGTAAGCTAATAAACCTGATGGTACGATGTTACTTGATGGTAGTGAAGGTAATTTAAATAAAGATTTTAAAGCATTTAAAACCGATTTAGAACTTCTAAAATTAACACCTTCAGCGTTACCCCCACATTTATCTGGGTTTGGTGGGGTGGGTTTTTTGTGTGGTTTTTTCTTATCCATATTATTTGTATTTTGAACCAGCAACTTGTGGTTGTGGTATTTTATTTATCAAACCAGATACAACATTACCTACAGCCGGTAAAGCAAAACTAGCGATTATTTTTAATTTTTTCTTAGCAATACTTTTCATTATCTTTTGAATTACCTTTGCTATCAATCTCATAAGTTCCGTTTTCAATTTTCTAAATACTATTTCTACTAAAACAGCTAACGATTCTCTTAAAACGTACTCAAAAAATACGGTATTACTTTTAGCCCAATCATAACTTGTTCTCTCAGTTATTGTGGTATTATTAACTATGTAATTAGAAAAATTATATATACCTAGTATTTTAGGTGTTAAAATAGAAGCGTTACACATTACTTTAGGTAGACTTAACATCATGTCTATTTGAACTTTCTTTTTTATAGATTCTTCATTACTAGGTGATTGGTTGGCTAAAGAATCTTGCATTTTATTTAATACATTAGTTATAGCTTTACCCATTTTTTTAGGGTTATTTTCTTTTTCAAAATTTTCTAATTCTACTAATTTTTTTTCTATTTCAGCATCACCCCCATCAAGGTTTGCTGAAAAAATACCACAACCTAAATCAATATCAACACCTTGACCATTTCTTTTTTGTTGTGCTCTTTTTTCCATTTCTAATATTTCATCATTATTAAATGAAAAAAATGTATCATCATAAGTTAACTCTTCTTCACAAGGGTCTGTATCTAATATTTTATCCATTAGTTTTTCTGTCTTTTCTTCATCCATCACATCTTCTATACTAGGATTCATACTAGATGTTACATTACTAAAAAAAGAATTCATTAAATTACCTAAAATTATTTTTTGATTAAACAACTCTATACTGGCCATATAATCACTTATAAAATCATTAAAAGTGTTACCACTATTCTCGTCATAATTAGAATTAATTTCAAAAATAACTTGTCCTGGTTGTATAAAAGTTACATCCATTAATGGCCCATTTGGTCCCATCCATGTATTGGGGATGTTGGGTGATTGCATTGTGTTATATAACCATCTATTAAAGTCTTTGTCATCAGCACCAAAAAAGATGCCACCTAAAAGATTTAAATCTGGGTTTGTATTCAAAATACCTTTGTGGTCTAATGTTTTTATATCCATTATTTGAGTCATACCTACCGGTATTTGAAAATCTGAACCACAAGATAAAGCCTCTCTTATAGCTACAACAATAGCTTCTTTAATTATTCTTATTAATTCTGGTAAGAATTCTATCAGTACTTCCAATAATATTCTTATTACATTACACTTAACTTTATTACCGTTAGTGGCATCTAATAAAACACCTGATGGTGGTTGTGCTGAAAATGATAAGTCGAATTTAGAATCTGTAACTTCATCTGCTAAAGGTGGAGCAACATTAGAACCCACTTCATTACCTTCACAAGCGTTTGATAACATTGTTAGTAAATAGGGTAAAATATTTTTCTTAGCTGATTTAATATCATTAAAAGATGATACAGGTTTTGATTCAGGTAAATCATTAATAGTTTTGAATATACCTATTTCCTTACTAATTTCATCTTTAGATTGAATATCTCCCATTATTCACCATTTTCTTTTGTGTCAAACATATTTCTGAGAAGTTCCATGTCTTCTGGCGTTAAATTTTCACCTTGTTGTGTTGTAACACTATCCCCTTTGAAAACTAGGGTACTCATCAATTTAACCAAAGATAATTTTTTATCTATGGTACTATCTACTAATTTAAGTAAGTCTGTGTTAGCTTTATTTAAGTTAACTAAATCATGCATATCATCAATTTCAACTTTCTTCTTATTTTCGTTGATTTGTCTAATTGCTGTACTTCTCTGTTCAACTAACTCATTGTAGGCTTCTTGAGCCATACCCAAAAAACTATCAGTACTTAACTTAACTTCTTTTTTCTTTGGTCTAGCCATGTTCTTTTTTATAATAAATATATATTATAGTTAATTTTAGAAAGATTCTTGTTTTAAAACATTATATATAATTTTATAACGTTTCATAGCATTTCTAATATCTTTAGTATTTAAAGATGTCATCTCCCTCATATAATAAAGAATTAAGTTTTTATTAAACTTGTTTTTACCAGGAACATTATCATCATCAAATAAATTTTCCCAGTTACTAAGTATAGAAACAAGAGCTTCACCAACTTTTCTTTCATTTTCATTCAATATTTTAGTGTCCATTTCTTTTTTAATAGATACTGTAATATTTTTTATTAATAAATTTAAGTCTAAAGATGGTTCATCTATCTTATATATTAAATCGTCTTTTTCTTCTACTATTGGTATTACATCATCGAAGTTTAAATTTTGTTTCATTTTCTTATCTTCTTTAATTAATTTACCTAGAAGATAATGCTTACAGACTGTCCCATAATAAGAATAAGATTTTTTACCTTTCGCTGGTTTAAACTTATGGAATTTTACATGCATAAAACCTAAAGCATCAGCATGTAAATCTTCAAATTCCATTGTTTTTGAATAGAGTTTGTATCTTCTAATAATACTCTCTACCATTTTATTTAGTGGGGCTCTTAAATATTTACTATAAATCCTATTTCTCTGAATGTCCTCTTCTGTCGTACCTGTCCATCTATACCCATCTTGTGTATTAGGGTCTTCTATTAATTTTCCAAGTTCAAGATATTTCTTTACTGCTTCTTCCTCTTCTGGACCAAAGTAAGGTTTTTTAGTAGGCTTTCTACCCCTTTTCTTTGGTTGTTCCGACATTTTAAACTGTTTGTTCTTCTCTATTGTAAGTTATCTCCCTATCTTGTTTAAAATAACACTCTTTTTTAGCTGTGTTAAACCAGAACCTAGCTTCAAGTGGGTCAATTTTATCATCACCTTTACTATAATTATAAAATAAGGAATCTTCTCTCATGTTTGTTTTTCTATAACCTACTTTGGGTATTGTCATTATTTTTTTATCATAATATGTTGCTCTTAAAAAGAACTCATAAACAAATTGCATTTTAATCGAAGGTTTAAGACCACCAATAACCTCATAAGAATCTTTTTTGTATACACCTCCAGAGATTTGGAACTGTGGGTAATTTAATAAAGAGTCATTGTCTAATAAACCATGATTTTCGGAAAAATCTTTAGCCCAAACTGGTTCGTTTGTGAAATGTAAAAATCTACCCTCTACATTAGTATCTAAAACTATTGGTAGGAACATGTCCACATCTTCGTAATGTTTTAAATATTTATTAAAGTTTTTAATCCATATCTTAGAATACTCATCATCTAATTCTAAAATAGAGAACCAATTAGTATCTAATTTAGATACACCTAAATTTATTTGTGAACAAAAATCTGTATCACCATCGTTTTCAACAAAAACTAATCTATCTTTAATTTTATTATCATAATCAAATGACTTTAAGGTTTTTTTAACATCACCAGTTTTAGGAATCACTAACATTACTTTTTCTGGTAGCTCTATTTGTTCACTAACACTAGTAATAGCTTTTTTAAAATATTCTTTTTCTGTATCACCAATTTTATGTACTGGGATGATTACTGTTAATTTATTATCCATTTTATTTAATATTTTCTTTAACATTTGTTATAAACTGATTCTGTAATTCAGTTTCATCACTATTTTTTAAATTTTCTAAAGATTCAGTAAATTCTTTACTCATTTTATTCACTAAATTTTCGAAATATAATTTTATACCATTTTTTTGTTTATCAAGAGTGTAATCTTTTACGGTATTAGACATTTCGTCATACAACTCAGCTGGTTCTTGGTCTTCCAACCAAGCCTGTAAAAAGTTACCCAATATATCCACAATATTATTTATATTATTAGTCCATAAACCATTTTTATCTGTCATCCAATTTGGTACTAGGTTAGGTACTTTACCGATAACAGGTACTAAACATTTCATAGATTCTAGTGGTATTGTACCAAACCCAGAAATTTCATCAACCCAAACAGTTACACATGACTCAGACAACTCTTCAGCAAATTTTTCTCTAGGTAAACCTTTTAAATCTCTAAATGTTATCCACTTAAGATGAGGATATTTAACATAAAAACTTTTGAATATTTTAACAGTATCTCTAGGGTCTCTAGTTGCGATTGTAACTATAGGTTTCTTCGGTTTTTCTGATTTGGTAAAATATTCAGGTATACCAACGTCAATCACCCCAATATCGAGTGATGGTACATTAAACACAGACTTCAAGTATTCTTTTTGGTTTTCGGAAGTCGTGATAACATCTCTAACTTTATAGTCAGACCAAGTTTTACCTGGTGTTAACATTTCAAACATATAATCGTAAGATTGTGATATTACCATTTTTCTACAAGGAAGACTGTTTATTTGTTCTAATATATTAGCGAAAATTTCGGGTATAACTACTACATCAGTACCACTAACTTTAAGTTCATTACTTTCAATTGAAACATGTGGTAAATTAGAGTAATCCTCACCCAACCAAGTGTTTACATTTTGGTAGTCGTTTTTTTCGTGTAATATGTTAGCTTTATATCCTAACTCATTTAACATTTTAACATGTTCATATATGTTAGCAATACTTGCGGCTGGGGCACCTTTAGTGTCGGCCACAAAAAAATAAATACCAAAATCTTTTTTTGACAATTTATCCAAATTAATTTCAATTTGTTTTATAATTTCTTCTTTATCCATAATTTTGTTTGTTTTTTATTATTTTATATTTAACTAAGGTATTAAATGAAAGACGAAACGGTATTGACAGCTGTTCACCCAATCTAGTAACACCCATAGCTTCATCTACTATACTATTTTCTGACAGTACTGTCTCAATCATAGCTTTAGTCAAATCCCATTTAGTCATGTCTATTAACGGACCTTGTAACATTTCTTGTTCTAATTCTTCATTTTTTATAGTATTTTGTTCGGCCTCTTCTTTTTTACTTAATAAGTAATCTAAATCTTTTTTTGTTTTTTCACTATCTAATCTTACAAAATCAGCTATAGTGTCCAAATCAAAATAATATTCTTCACCTGCTATATCAAATAAATTCATAGTTAATTAATAATATCTTTTTGTTATTTGTAAACTCTTTTCTATAAAATCCACTCACTATTTGAGTTACCATTTTTTATTGCTTCACTAAACGTTTCTAAAACCCTAACGTCAATTTCTTTCACACTTTTTATTCTAGTACCACTTTGTTTCACATTTTTATTGAATTCTTTATCAATTAATAAAACTAATTTACCTTTAGGTACTGAATCTGCTACTTTGGGGTGGTCTGTAATCATGACATCTACATAATCCCAAACCAAACTATGTTCAGTCACAAATTTTATGTTAGAACATATTGATTTAGTTTTGGATAGAAAAAATAGTGTTGATGGTATAGCTAAACCACCCTCCCTAGAAATTATAGTAAACTCGTACTGAGGGTTTTCTAAAATTAACTGGTTCACTGTTTCTACAGCTGATTTAATTGATTCATCCGCATAACCAAAAATTTCTACAGTACACTTTTCGTATAAAAATTCTTCAATTGTTGTTTGATTAACAATGTCTGATAATTCAGTGTTTTCTTCTGATTCTAAAAAATCATCTTCATTAAAATTTGGGTTAAACTCCATTTCGCCTTGGGTTACTTCTTCTTTAGGAAAAGTAATCCATTTATCAAAGTTATAGTCGTTTACTTTTATTTCTTCTTCACCTTCTTGGGTGGGGAAATATTTTTTATGTGTTTCTTCTATTTGATTAAATAAATCTCTTAAAACACCATCTATGGATATACCTACTCTCATTTATTCTATGTTTTCAAAAACTTCTTCAATTATTTTAATTATTGGGTTCCTCACTACATCTTCTGGATTTCTTAATTCTACACAACCAAAACCTTCTATTTCATTAAATTTATCTAATACTATTTCTAAAGAACTATCTTTTTTATTTCTAATATCTTTTTGTTTAACATCACCCAATATAATCATTTTAGAATTATCACCTATACGTGTCATTAGTGTTCTCATATTATCAATAGAAATGTTTTGTGCTTCATCTACAATAATAATGGTATTATCAATACTTCTACCTCTAACAAAAGCTAATGGTTGGATATTGATTAAACCTAACTCTCTTAACTTGTTAGTTAAAGACTCACCAATAATCTTTTCAAAATTATCCACAAAAGAACCCATATATGGGTCGAATTTTTCTTGGATGTCCCCAGGTAAATGACCTAATTCTTCACCCTTTAGTTGTGTAACAGATTTAACTAATAGTATTTTCTTAAACTTTGGTTTTGATTTAATTAATTTAAGAGCTTCAGCACAAGCTAAAAAAGTTTTACCAGTACCAGGTAAACCTGAAACAATAGTGATTTCATTATTTCTTATTGAATCCCTAACTTTTCCTTGGTTTTCATTCTTACACTTGTAGTGTACAGACATTGATGTTAGAAACTTGTCTTCTTCAACATTTTTACTATAAACAAATTCTTGTATTTCTAAATAATCCTCTTCACTTAGATTTTTATTTCTTCTTCTTGCCATAAAATTTTATTAATAAATTTAATTTAATAATAAAAATATAGTAGCATTATTTAGAATGTACACTATTATTTGTTAATTAAAAAGAAAGAATTTGATTTTTTGAACCTCGAACTTTATAATAATTTTTTTCAAACCAATCTATAGTTTCTTTTAAACCATCATACATAGGTGTGAATTTATAATTTGGAATGTAGTTTTTTATTTTTGAATTGTCAGAAGGTTTTCTAAATTGCCCATCTGGTTTATCTTTATCCCATTTAACCTCACCTTTAAAATTCATTAACTCAATAATCATTTCTACGACTTCTTTAATTGATATTTCTTCCGATGTAGATAATATAATTGGTTCTTCCTCATTATAATTATTCATTACCCATTCTGTTAGTTTAGCTACATCTTGGTTGTAAATGAATTCTCTCAAAGGTTTACCACTACCCCATATAACAAATGGTGTTTTGGTTTCTCTAGCGATATAACATTTATGTATTAAAGAAGGTATTACATGTCCATTTTCTATATCAAAATTATCATTAATACCATATATGTTAGTTGGTATGACGGATTTATAATTTAACCCATATTGTTCCCTGTAGGCCCTAATTTGTACATCAGCCATACGTTTAGCGTAAGCATAAGCGTCATTAGATATATGTGGTGGACCTAAATGTATTTTTTTCTCTGTTAGTGGATATTCTATATCGTTTGGGAAAACACATGTTGATAGGAAACAAACTAAATTTTTTATACCATGAATTCTAGTAGACTCTATAACATTAGTATTCATCATTATATTATCATAGAAAAATTCCCCTTTATATCTCATATTACCACCTACACCACCTACTTTAGCGGCACAATGTATAACGCTATCAATGTTTTTTAGTGTATTAAAAACTTTATCTACTTCTTCTCTTATTCTTAAATCGGCTTCAGAGGAGTATACTGGTAGGTAATCATTAGTCCCATTACTTAAAGATGTAAACATAGAACCAACTAAACCATTACCACCTGTAACTAAAACCCTTCTCATAATTCTCTAGGTTTAAGGATGGTATTCATAACTTCGTTTGGTATACCCATTGTAACTTCAGATTCCTTATAGTAATCCAACCAGTAACTAATCATTTCATCTAACATTGTTTCAAAAGTGTATTTTGGTTTCCAATTTAAGTTAGTCCTTATTTTTTGTGAATCACCTTTTAAATCACGTAATTCTTCAGGTCTAAAATGAGTTTCGTCTATTACGATATAGTCTGTAAAATTTAAATTTAATTTTTTAAAAGTATACTCACATAAATCTTTAACTGAATGAGAAATACCCGTAGAACAAACGTAATCATCAGGTTCATCTGATTGTAACATTAACCACATTGCTTCAACATAATCTTTAGCGTGACCCCAATCTCTAGTTGCATCGATATTACCTAAATGTAGTTTTTCTTGTAAACCTAGTTTTATTTTAACAGCTGCTTTAACCACTTTATTAGTAACAAAGTTAGTACCTCTTCTTGGAGATTCGTGGTTAAATAAAATACCATTCCATATTTTCATATCATAAGAATTTCTATAATTCCTACATATATTATAAGAAAAAACTTTAGCACAACCATAAGGACTAACTGGGTTCATTGGTGTTGATTCTCTTTGATAACCATCATCATCTATATTATTACCAAACATTTCGGATGATGAAGCTTGATAGATTTTAGACTGGGGTGATACCATTCTTACCGCTTCTAATAAATTTAATGTACCTATACCAGTTACGTTTGCTGTATAAACTGGTTGGTCAAAACTTATTCTTACATGTGATTGAGCAGCTAAATTATATATCTCATCTGGTTTAACAGATTGTACTACGTTAACTAATGATGACATGTCGGTTAAGTCAGCGTAAATTAAATTAATCTTTTTATCTTTTAAAAGGTGTTCTATTCTAGATGATTGTGTTTCTGAAACAGAATTACGTTTAACAGTTCCATAAACATCATAACCTTTTTTTAGTAAAAATTCAGAAAGATAAGAACCATCTTGTCCATTAATTCCCGTTATTAAAGCTTTTTTATTCATCATTTTATTGCTTCTATGTTTAAACTCATTAATTCACCATTTTCTTTATCCATATGTGGGATATAAGCCTGTGAGAAATCGTCTATATTAGAGTGTTCAGTTTCTCTCCAATCGTATCTATAAACCTCTTTAAATCCCACTGATTTTAAATCTTCACTTAAACTTTTAAAATCCCAAGTATAGTAATGAAAATTTTCTTTGTATGTTTGTCCTCCATATAGAAATCCTATAAGTTTTTTTAAATCTTTAGTTTTATTATAATATTTAACAACTTTTTCGAAGTCTGGCACTGATATTCTTAATTTACCACCATCCTCTAGAACATCAAACCACCTAGATAAAACTTTAATATAGTCATATCTACCTAAGTGTTCTAAAACATGACAACTATAGATTAATTCTATACTATTACTCTTTATTTTTGTTAGTTTACCAACATCCTCAACTAAGTCAACACCGCCCATGGGCCTAATATCAACATTAGTAAAGTTAGGTATTATTTTGTCTCCACAACCTAAATGTAATTTCATTCTTTATTTTTTAATTTATTGTATATTTTTAAATCAGTTTTATATAATGAATTTATTTTATTTTTTAAAGTTTCATTACTTTGTATATGTTTTCTAATTTTTTCCGCCAAAGGTTTGTTTTTATTTTCGTTTTGTTTTGTTTTTACTTTTTTTAATTTTAATTTTTCAAATAATTCATCTAAATTTTCCATTAAAAAAACATAATCTAAATCTTCTAATTTAATATTTTTTTTATCTAAATATAGATATTGTGGGTGGGTATGTGCATCATAAAAATAATACTCACCGTCTACTTTTTGTGATAAGAAATCAACAAACAATTCGAAACTCTTAATTATATTTGAATTAAAATTTTTATACCATTCAGATTTTATAGTTATTTCTCTTGGTCCGTCATTTCTCAATTTAGAACACTCAAAAAAACTAGAGACTATTCTCTCCAATGGGTTTCTAATTACTGTAAAAATTATTTTATTATCGTCAAAAATAAAAGTATTACGTTTAGTGTTCAAAAGATTTCTCAATGTTGTCGAAGCATTTTTTGGTATGTTAATGTATAAGTACTTTTCATTACTAAAACATTTATCCCAATTTACATATTTTTTAGGTGTGTATTTACTCATTTTTTATAATCTGTTTAAAACATTTTTTCATATTCTATCGCCTTTTTTATTGAGGGCCATAAATTATATTTATTTAAAATTAAATCTCTAGCTTCTCTAATTAACTCAATATTATCTTCTCTTAAATTACTTTTAGATATTTCTATGATTTCTTGTTCAACACCCTTTTTATTTATATCAATCTCTATGTATGAACCTTTTGGTAAGAATTTATCTATTTTGTTACAACCCCAATATATTGGCATTGTCCAACATAATAAAGGGTCTACTATTTTTTCAGAAAAATAATAATCTGTACTACCATTTTCTATCGCTAAATTATATCTATAATCTAACAAACCTATCTCTTTTTTTCTATACGGTAAAATGTTTTTGTATGGTTTTATATTCTCCCTACCTTTAGTTATTTTACCATAAACATCGATGTCATAGGGGTTTTTTGATATGATATTTTCTAATATTATGTTCCTTTTTTTATGTCCTTCTGCCATTCTCTTACCAGATTCAATAACAGATAAATTTTTAAACTTATCCATTGGTTCCATACTAACTAATTCATCGAATGGTATACCAACCCACCATGTTTGGGGCATCCATGAATTTTTTTTCTCATGGTGGAAAAATCTATAACAAGAGTTATTTAACCATTTTGGGTTTATGCCTTGTATATAGTGTGGTTCTCTACCGAAATAAATTACCTTACTATAATCAACATCTTCATTTGTACCATCTTGTACAATAATAAAGTCAGCCTCTTCTTTTTTATCTACTGATTTGATGTCATCCCAATCACCACTATTGTTCGGTGTTTGGTGAATGAACATATTTTTAACGTTTGTTTCACCCCATGCGTTTGGGAAGTATATTTTTTTCATATATAAGGACAAGATTCAAATAATTTATCAAAATCAAAATTAACTATATTAGATTTATCTTTATTAGAATCTATAATTTTTAAAATACTATCTAAGTTGATGTCTTTGTTAATAAAATCTATCCCATCATACGGCTTTATACCAACAGAACTAAAGTAATCTCTAAACTTAATATTATTACCCATAGCTTCACTATTACCGAATAATTTATTTGAGAATTTAACCCATAAACTTGGGATATCGTAAGCCTGTGATACAATAACACCGTGTAGTGAACTAGATATTGTTTTTTCACAACTTAAAATATCATCAATAGTTTTTTCAATATCATTAGTTATTAAATCTATAACTTTTATGTTTGGGTTGTCCCCAACTTTATTTTTGACGTATTCATAATCTACGTAATGAGGTATAATACCTAATTTATATTTTTTATTAATTTTAGGGTCATATATTTTCTTAAGTATTAAAGCTGGGTCACCTACAACTTCTGGTGGTGTTATACCTATATCTCTCAATCTTTGTTGTGTGTATGGGCCTCTTACGGCTAACAATTCAACATCTTTAGGTATTGTATCATTTTTGGTCATTATGCCAGACCCCCAAACAACACAATTTTTGTTAACTCCAATCATTTGGTTTAAAACACTACCGACTGTTACGTATTTTTTTGTTGGGGAGTGTATCGGTGTGTATACAACTTCTTTATTGGTTAATTTTTTTGGTATATAACCACCTAGATAATCACCAAAATTGTTCCTAGTACCTTCTTTATAGTACCAAACATTTATTTTATCCATAACTAACATTTTTTTCAACCCAAGGCCATTTTTTTATCTCTTTAATTAAATCAGCCCTACTCATATTAGATATTCTCCTAAGTTCTGCCATATTTGTAAAGGTTTGGTTACTTTGGGTACTATTTTCGGTTCTACCGTGATTTATGTGATATAAAGTACCGTCTACTCTACTAATGTTAAAACCTAATTTTCTAAACCTAGTAACTCTTTCATCATCATCATAACCCCATGCTTTCATATTTTCATTATCCATGCCAGCTATAACATAAGAATCACTATCTATGAATATTGAACCCCCTGGTGACCTATCACTAAATTTATTTGTGTTTTTATGATTTAATACGTTATAATCTAAATCTTTTTCAAATAATGGTATGATATTTTCCGGTATGTTGTAACAATTGCCATCAAACGAATAACAAAATTCACTTTGATTTTTTCTAACTCTCTCAGCCGCCTCTAAGTACATAGATGGTGAACATATAACGTCAGCGTCTTGCAGTACATATATTGGGGTTTTTACTTCATAAAATATATTGTTAAAACACTTAGTTTTACCCATAAAATTTTCAGATGAGTTTAAATAAATGTATTTACAATTTTTATCACTCCAACCATTTATTTCACTTATTAGTTTTGGGAATTTAGATTCTGTATCTTCTTCAGCTACTATTATATTAGTATCCAAATATTTCAATAAATGTTCAATAACTAATTTAATATTTCTTTTTCTATCTTCAGTAGTAAATCTTATATTTATACCGAAAGTACAATCTTTTAAATTTATTTTTTCCATTATCCTCTGTTTTGATATATCATTTGTAATTGTTGTTGTACCTGTTCTGTGGTTGCTATAGGTGTTTCGGTTGGGGTCATGCCGTGTTTTCTTTTATACCAAGCGGTACCTTTTCTAAAATTTTCGTTCCATGTATCTGTGTGTGCTATAGTACTCTCTTCTATTGAGTTAGGTATATCGGTTAAGTAATCCCAACTTTTATTAATATCAGCGAAGTACCAAAAAGCTGGGTGATACATCTTTTTAATAGCTTGATATGTGTGTTCTACATGCTCCCACGCGTTTTTAAAAGCTGGGTCGAAACCACCTAAATCTTCTAAAACTTTTCTTGAATAATAAGAAAACGCACCCACACAGTTAGGGTAAAGTGCTATAGTAACTTCTTGGTTATTTTCATCATTCTTGTAAGGTACTATCATTCTTGGGTTGGGTTCCCCCTCAATATCTTTTCTATCATTTAAATCTTTAAAACCTTGACTACCCTTTTTATTAGCCGGCCCATGTAAAGCGAAATTTAAATGTTTAATACCTGACACTAGTGAGTGTTTAATGTACTCTTCAAAAACATTTTCATCTTTAATTATAATATCATCTTCCATTAAGAAAATATGTTCACAATCAGTGTTTTCTAACAAATATTTTATAGCGGTTGTTTTAGCTGCACCTACTGATTTATTTGTTTCATGTTGTATTATGTGAGCCCCTTTAGGGTAGGAATCTTCAGAATAAGGTGTACCATCATTAACTATAACAAAGTTATCAATCCAACTGGGGACAGTGAAAGCACTTTGTTTTATTCTATGTTCAGCGTTATAAGTCACCATACCAAAACCAATAGATTTCCTATCAAATTTTAGTTTTTCCTCAAAGGTTTTATTATTTGTTAATCTAATGGGTAATTTGTCTTTATATTTTTCTTCAAATCTCAATTTATGCCCCTCCCATTGTTGGTTAGTTTGTCCTATTGATAAATGTGTTATTCTTATTTGTGTAGTTAAACCTATTTTAACACCATCTAAGTAGTTGGGTAAACAGAAAGAAAGGTCATAAAAATGGAAACCGTGAAATTCTTCATCAAAGGTATGTTTTATTTTTGTTTTATCTACACCAAAAAATAAACCATCTAAAACAACCATGTCAGTTATATTTTTGCCTTGGTCTTTTGAATAATAGTTAGTCCATTTTTTACCTTCATGTTTATGAGAAACTATACCATTCATAGATTCTTTGATTGTCCACCATCTTCCATCAACTAAGTCAGTTGTTCCAGCTATACCTATAATACCATAACTTGGGTTTTTATCGAATATAGATTTTAATTTCCTACCCCAATTTTTTGTATCAAAAATAATATCATCATGACAAAAAACTACAATATTATTTGTAGTTTGTTCTAAACCTTTGTTATAGGCTTGTGTTAATGACATTTCACCATCATTAATGATTTGTATTACCTCTATTTTGTGAATACCAGAAGTTTTTTTAATGTCTTCTATAAAACTTGGTTTATCACTTTTTGTTGAATATACTATACTAATCATTTTTAAATTTATGTTTTTTAATTTTACCTAGCTTGGTTTCAACCTCAATTATTTTATTTTTTAACCATTTAATTGTCCACCCATCTAACCTATTTTCCATTGACAATTCAATCTTTATTTTTCTTAGATAAACCTCTAATTTTTTTCTTTCTTTTTCTGAAAATATCACCTACTCACTTCCATTATATTTATTGGTTCTTCACAGTAAACAGATAGGTGACAAGCCGCTTTTATAGATTCTTTAACTGAATTACCTAAGTAAAGTGCTGCCAATGAAAAATCCATCCCAGCACCTATAGCTGTATAATCAGTTATTTCTTTAACGAAAAATCCTTCAACTAGGAAGGCTTTCTTTTCTATAACTAATATATACTCATTAGATAACTTACTTTCATCAGTTTTTTTCCTCATCCAATCTTGGAAATCTGACATAAACTCAATTATAGCATCAACAGTCGCTTCTCTAGGTTTTCTAGTTTTACAAAACATTAAAAACAAACCGCCTTCTTGTGCGTCACCAACATCACCTATTATAATATCATTAACTTTATTTAGTTTAGCAAATTTATCTTTTTCTTGAGTGGTTCCGTGTGAGACTAATATACTATCAGCCCCTATGGTTATTTTATTCTTACTTACTTTTATTGCTACAACACTCATTACATTTATTTACTACCAGTTGAACCGAAACCACCTTCTCCTCGGTCAGATTCGTTTAAGTCTAAAACCTCAACTAATTCACCTAAATCAGAGCTAACTCTACCAGTTATAACACCCTGTGCTATTCTATCTCCTTTTTCAAATTCAAATTTATCTTGACCTAAATTTATTAATAAAACTTTTATTTCACCTCTGTAACCGGTATCCACAGTACCAGGTGTGTTTAAAACTGTTATACCATGTTTAAAAGCTAAACCACTTCTAGGTCTAATTTGTAATTCAAACCCTTTCGGTAGTTCAAAAAATAAACCTGTTGAGACCAATACTCTTTCAAAAGGTTTTAAAGTACCACTTTCATTGGCTCTTAAATCAAAACCAGAATCACCTTCCTTAGCATAACTTGGATTTTTATTACTAGATTTGTTAATGTAATTTATTTTTGTTTTACTATTTTCATTACCACCTTCGTTGTAATCCTTTACTTGTTCGGCTAACTTTATTGCCATCTGTATTTCTTCTTTTGTGTCCTGTGGTAACATATCCATTTCAGCTAAAGATTTTAATTCAGCTATTTGTTTTTCTATTTCTCCCATTATTTAAGATTATTTAATTTTTGTGTTATATCTACAAGGGCTTTAACATCTCTTTCACAGTATTCTTTTATTTCTTCATGATTACCATCCCAAAAATTAGTTGTTACTGTATCACCTTTAACATCACCATTCTTAGGTGAGTCAATATCCAAAGAAGAACAGATTAAATCTAAAGAACCTAATGACCAGTTATTACCAAATTGCCAAACATCTTTAGTATCTAAAACCCTTAAATCCCAAGGTTTAGTGTCATGTTTGGGGAATAATAGTGGTGGTCTCATACCGTTTATATAGTATCTTTTACCTAAAAAAGGTATGTCAAACATTTTAATACTTTGACCACATAAATCAAAACCTAATGGTTCAATTTTATCAAATATCTTTCTAGTCTCAGTTAAAATATGTACTTCATCTTCTCCATAAAAAGATTCAAATCTAACCTCACCCTCTTTTGTTACAAAAGCCATTGATACACAAGCTACTTTTCCGAATTCTGGAAATAAAGCCGCTGTTTGTCTATAAACTTCTCTATAAGTTTCTTTTTGTAAGTTATCAACACCAACTGAATCTACAGTAGGTATTCTGTTTTCATCTGTTACTTTTTTTCTAAAGGAGTCGTAATAAGATTCCCACATTTTTAATTGTCTATCTGGCATGTCAAATAAATCTTTATATTGACTAACCGACTCTATATCAAAAAATAGTAATTTATCTACTTTAAATTGCATTTGTTTCTTCTATTAATTGTTTAACCTCTTTTTTATTATCTTTTAAAATACTTTTATAAAATTCAGCTCTACTTTTAGTCACTGTTTTTATATCGTATTTATCTTTAACGGTATTATATAAATTATTTGACAATAAATCAACTAATTCTGGGTTTTCGTGTAATTTTTTTAATGATTTATACCAATCTTTATGGTTTTTTCTTGTTTCAATTAATACAGCGTTACCATTTTCATTTATACTACCACCATATTCAAATATATTAACACAGTCTATTTGGTAAGGCCCAAAATCTTGTGCTATTAAAGCCTTTTTATGAAACCCAGCTTCAATTACTTTTAGTTGTGATTTAACCATATTGAACTTATGTTCTTTTAATGGTGCCATTGAAATGTCGAAATTATTATAGTTAGAAGCGTAACTAGTAATAGGTTTAGTCCAAACCCTTCTATATATTTTATCTAAATCGTCATAAGTTTTACTACTATTAACGTCATATTTATTTAATTCGGTTAAATACTCTTCATCTAATAATTTATAGTTATTTGTGAATAGTTCCTCGTATCTTGCCCAAACACTTTCTTTTGGTTTTATGGGTCTAGTTCTTTGTTTTCCAGTATTTCTATCTATTTCTGTTATATTACCCCTAGTATCGAAACCACATAAAACCATTTGTGATTCACCACTGTAATCATTTAAGAATCTACTAACACTACCCCCTATAATATTTAAATCGTGTAAGTGAGAAGAACCACCTAACCAACCTACTCTAGTTTTTTTGTTTGTCTCTTGGTTAGTTATTTGAAATTGTTTTTCCTCTGGGTCAATAGCGTTTGGTAAAACAAATACATTTTTGTTTAATTTACTAATTTCTTTCGCGAATAATGGTGTTGTAGTTGTAACATAATCAACCTTTTTAAGATTACTTTGTATTTTCATTGATAGTTTATCTTGTACTATCATATGGTAAGCTGGGTGCTCTTTAGTGGGGGACCAATAATCATCTAAATCCATTATAGTCACAATATTTTTCTTTTTTAATCTTTTTAATATTGAGTCTATTTGTTCTAAATATACATGTCGTAAAGAACCGTTAATTATGTTAGGTAAGGTTCTATGGAAATGTATTATATCATATTTGTCTAAAAATTTATCATCTTCCCAACTAAAATCCATAGTACCAGCGGTTACTATGTCAACATGAAATTCATCATTGTATAATTCTTGTAATTTCATGTGGGGTTCAACTGAACGGAATTTAGAAACCCCTGTTCTATCTGATGGTAGAACTAAAACTTTTATTTTACTCATAACCTATATTTTTTACAATATAAGTTAATAATTGGGTTTAGTAAATAAAAAACCCAACTTACTGTTGGGTTTTTATTACTTTTTCTTTGGTTTACCTTTGTTGCCTTTACAACCACATCCTTTTTCTCTCATTGTTATTTTTTTTTATTTAAGTTATTAAGATTTTTTAGATTTAACCCTTAATGATTTCCATATGTTAACATTTTCTTGAATCATTTTTTTATCGAAGTATTTTTCAACTATGGAAGGTAAAACCTTAGCTATTTCTTCAGCAATCATTTTTCTTATTTGACCATTATTAATAGAATGGTTATTTTGTTTTAGTGTCACCTCTTCGTTGAAACTTGTAGGTACTTGATTGATATCTTTTGCCCCATAATTTGGATTAATCTCCTTTATCGTTTCTTCGTTCATAGAAAAGGTACCAGGCATATCAGGTTGTTGGATAGGGTTATCTAACATAGCTCTTTGTATTTCTGGTGGTAATTTAGATTCTTTAACTTTTTTATTATAATTTTCTGTACCTGGTTGAACCATTTTTTGAGTATTACTTCTTGTAGCTTGTACTGTCTGTGTTTCACCCATAGATTCATATAAACCTTTCTTTTCATCTATTTTAGATTGTAGTTTGGTTTTATCTACGGTATCAAATTCTTTAGCTCGTTGGTCAATCATTTTGGCCTTTTTCAATATTTCTTTTAATTTCGCTTCCATTATTTTAAAATTCTGCTTGTTTGTAAATTCTTATCATACTATTATCTCCGTTAGCATTATATTTTGGTATTCCCGCGACTCTGTCGGATATAGGAGAATTAAAATATTCTGGGGTTGTAGCCCAAGAAGATACTTTATCTGACCTAAAAGTTTTCCAACCTGGTTGTTCAGTATCGGTTACACCTTCTAGTTGGTAGACTCTAATGATTGGATTTCCTGCTAAAGATTCTCCATAAACATAAGGTTCTATTAATCTCAAACCTCTAGATATAGTTTCATCACCTTCGTAAAAAACTCTACATACTAGGTGTCTTTCAATAGCATCTTCAATTTCAGTTCTACCTACTACCTCTAATATAATATTTTCTAGTAGAGAGTAAAGTTTCATTTTACCAATATTGTTCACCAAATGTGTAATTGTAATAATTACTACCAGCATTACCTGGAGAATACTTATTACCAGACGAATAAAGTAATACATCTTTTCTTTGTTCATCTATAATCGTACCAACACCAGAATTTGGTCCAGTTTCACCTCTACCATGGTCATCACCATCACTTTGTGCAGCTGGATGTTGTGAACTATAACCTTGGTTAGGTACATTTTTAAATTCGTTGAAACTTGTTAAATTTAATCTTTGAACATTACCTTCAGTTTTTAATGATGGTAATTGATTTGTAACAGCCCCACCATTTGGGTTTAATTCTTGTACTGAAGTTGCGTCAGTTAGAATCGGTGCTATTGGTCCTAAGAAATGTGACATAATTGTTTGTTTTTATCTATTATTGTTATAAGGTCTTCCATGACCTTCATATTATAAATACCTTCGTGTCTTAAAATTTTATTAGTATCTGAGTCGTGATTATCCACTTTTACACCACTAATCGATAGTTTTTCTTTTTGATACCTATTTGGCATTCCGATATCACTCATAGTTTTCTTACTATTACTGACACCGTCTCTCATATTACTCAAACTCATTTCAACCCAATCCTTCATTTTAGTACCCCCATTTAGTAGGTAAGGTGAGTCACTTTTTTTTCCAGTAAAATTATCAAAAAAGTTTTTGATTCTAGCTAATTGTTCGTAAGAAATTTCTTTACAGTCACAGAGGTTTTTTAATCTAGTGTAACCTTCAATATTTCTATCACCACAGTAAGCATTAAAAATTCTTTTTAGGTGATGATTAATATCCTTATCTATTGAAATAGTTACACCTTTTAATTTAGCGTTTGCCATTATCTAATTTTCTTTTTTAATTCTTCTTTGTAATCTTGTGGTATGTCTGACATATCCATGTCTAGTAGAAAATTAATAATTATGGCCTTTTCTTCACCACTAGCATCATTTTTCATTATTAATTCTTTCAAAGCGTTAACCTTTCTGATTAATATTGGATTGGTTTCTCTAACTACCTCTAGTGGTGGTATACCGTTTAATTTTAAATCTTTAACTCTTTTTTCAACAAATTCTTTATCAAATTCTTTTTTAGTAAAAATATCTTCTACTAAAGAATCCATTTTTGATTTACCTGTTTCTTTTAATTTTTTAACAACCCTCTTTTTAGTTTTAGGTTTTATTTTTTTCTTATCTTTCTTAGGTAATTCAGCTTTTTCGTTAGTATCATCATCCTCATTGTAGTAAGTACGACCAAAATTAGTGTACCAACTCATACCTTGTCTCTGCATGTGAACAGCGTCATCTGTGGTTAAGTCGGATGCCGTCATATTATTGTCTTGGTCTATTTTATAGTCGCCACCTATTTTGGTACCGTCTTTATTAACCAATTCTGATAATAATAAAATATTCATAATTACTTTTTTATATAAATATTCAGTAATTACGATAGTTTAAAAATAAAATTAAACTAATTCACAATGATTTAAAACGCATCTTCAATTTCTGAAACATTTACCCCTTTAGAGTCTAATGACTTATTAGAATTATCAAATCTATCTTTTATCATATATTCTGAGTTTACATTTTGTTTAGACCAAAAATCTAATTCTTCATCACTAGGTGTCATTAATTCTTCTAAACTATCTTGGTCACCTGGTTTTGATGCTATACCAGAAACTAATTCTAATTCACCTCTAGTAAAAAATTGTTTTTCTTCTGGGTCTGTTATTAATAAACTTTCTCGGATATGTGTATTAAAAACCACTAATAACGGCTCAACTTTTTTGTTAAAAGCCTCTACATATTTGGGTACATTATATTCACCTTTTAAATTTGGGTTTTTTTCTATTTGTTCAGAACTAATTAAATAAGAGTTAAAAACTAAAGTACCTTCTGGTGGGTCCTTTTTAGTCTTTTTAACTTGGATATCACCGTGAGATTTTCTAGTACCATTATTAACATAAAAAATATTATCACCTAATTGTGGTTCAATACCTTCTTTAATTAATAATTCCATATGGGCCTGCCTTGGTAATGACTGCCCATTTTTATTATTACCCCTATTTTTATATTGTTTTATAGTTTTTTTAACTTTAGAGTTGTTAGCTATTTGTGAAAGAGGGATATCCATATTAAAAATTCTCTCAAAATATTCATTATAGTAATCAACAAATTCTTTACCTTTACCATCTAATAACATTTTAATACCCTTATTAAGGAATGTTTTTATATATTTTTGAATTGTCTTACCTTTAATAGTATTACCAGTTAATTTAATTTTACCATTCGGTTTCAATGTGGCGTAATTCTTTCTAGATAAATTAATAGTTGCTGGCCAAATCTCATCAATATCTAATCCCATCGCTTCATGCATAAATCTATCATTGTATTCTGCTACATCAGCATCAATACCCACATAAGTTTTATCTTTTTCTACAAACCTATGTAAACCTTTACCGATGTAAGTGTGATTATTAACCGTTTCTCCGTATGAAAAGTTAACACCATCAGTATCTAACACTAATGGTTTATAATCTCTATCCATAAAAAATTGAATCATATGTCTTAGATATTGTCTACCAGTACAAGTAATCATTTCTCCAATGTTTATATCACCCCAGGGAAAAATGTATGGTGCTGATATTGAACCAAAAGCAGAGTTATTAAATATTTTTATTGGTAATTGTTTCTTATCGTATTTACTACCTAATTTATTATCACCCTCTTTATAATATTTACCAGCTAAATACTTATATTCATTACGTGTATCTAACAAATACTTTAACATAGCTTCTAACGCACCTGAAATATCAACGTCTGGGAAAACATTGTGTGTTAATTGTATTGATGGGTATAGTGAAGCGTAATCAAATTTAGCTATATTAACACTATAGCCCAAATTTAACAACCTAGATAAACCCCCAACAAAATTTCTTTTCGGTTGTATATCTGGTAACCCTAAACCATTTTCATAAGACCAAGCCATCATTAACAGTTTCCACATTGTAGCTGTACCCATAGTTATTGACCTACCAAAATTAGTTGGTACTAAAGCGGCTGTTAAGAAACCAGCTTGAGCATACGTATCATCAACTTGTTCAGTTTCTAAAAGGTCATCATTAAGATATTCTTTTAG
>MDTG01166297.1_pt1 | contig 24012 bp, 24 predicted proteins | sample 811421 | NCBI WGS metagenome assembly MDTG01 (sample SAMN05326645, study PRJNA326480) | marine metagenome | isolation source: seawater | place: Pacific Ocean: South East | collected 2011
ATAGTGACGGCAGCTACGGTGTTGCAGAGGGCTTGATCTACTCTTTCCCAGTGATTTGCTCCGGCGGGAAGTATGTGATCGTGCAAGATCTTGAAATCAATTCCTTTAGCCAAAAGTTAATGGATCAAACAGAGGCTGAGCTGAGCGAAGAACGAGACGCTGTTGCTAACTTGCTTCCCTAAAAGGCGCAAAGTCCTAGCCGGCAGGTTCCTGTAAAAGCAGTCGAGCCTGCCGCTGTTCAAAAGATTCCTTGTTATTCTGCGGATTCAATCGACTTTAATATGGTGCAACGGTAGCTCAGTACTGGCGCAGACTTGTCTCAGAACGAAACTAGAATGTACATCGGTTACACCGTCAATACGGGTGATTTTATTTAACAAAAACTCTTGGTAGGCGTGCATATCTGGAACAAGAATTTTTAATTGATAATCTGCGGACTGGCCAGTAATCAGCAAACATTCCATCACCTCTGGGAATTTCTTAATAGCATCCTCAAAAACTTTAAATCGATCAGGTGTATGTCTGTCCATACTGATTTGGAGTAGTGCTGTTAGTTTTAAGTTCAGCATTTCCGGATTTAAGAGCGTGACTGTTTTTCCGATCGTGCCGTTCACTTCGAGATGTTTGATGCGGCGAGCACAGGGGGAGGGAGAGAGGCCAATCTTTTCCGCCAATTCGAGATTCGTAATTCTGCCATCTTGTTGAATTTGAGTAAGTATCCGTTTGTCGAGCTTGTCCATAGATTACTCCCTTTTTTTGCTAAAACTGAAAGTGTATTTCGTGTAATTTTTATATATATTAGTTATAAATCAGTAAATTAATACAAATAATAGTTAATAATCGCTCAATTATAGCAAATAAAGCATAAAATCCCCTTTTGAGTATTTTATACTTATCGCAGTTAAAAACCATTAAAATTCTGATTAGTGTGCAGTGCCCATGAACGGGTGATAAGGAAGCCAAAAGATGTTTGATCATAAAAAATATAAGCCATTCGAGCCGATTCCGTTAGAGGATCGAACTTGGCCGAATCAGAAAATAACCGAGTCCCCTTCGTGGTGCAGCGTTGACCTTCGAGATGGCAATCAAGCACTCATTGAGCCGATGTCGGTTGCCCAAAAATTAAAGATGTTCGAGCTTCTTGTTGATGTTGGCTTCAAAGAGATTGAGGTAGGGTTCCCGGCAGCCTCCCAACCTGATTTTGATTTTGTGCGCAAACTAATTGTGGATGGGAGAATACCTTCGGACGTCACGATTCAAGTTTTAACTCAAGCAAGGCCTGAATTGATTCGGCGCACATTTGAATCTTTGTTGGGTGCGCGGCGGGCAGTGCTCCATGTTTATAATTCGACGTCAATTGTTCAAAGAGAGAAAGTATTTAAAACAGACAAGGCAGGGATTATTGAAATAGCTAGGGCCGGTGCAGAAGAGGTAAAGAATTGTGCAGAAAAAGCTCCCGAGACAGATTGGGTATATCAATATTCGCCAGAGAGTTTCACCGGCACAGAGGTAGACTTTGCGGTCGAGGTCTGTAACGCAGTGTCCGATGTTTGGGAGCCTAGTCTTGAGAATAAAATAATTTTTAATTTGCCCTCAACTGTTGAAATGGCTACCCCAAATATATACGCGGATCAGATTGAATTGTTTTGCCGCAGTATAAGAAACCGAGAATCAGTCATTGTTAGTCTGCACACCCACAACGATCGTGGATGCGCGGTTGCTGCTGCCGAACTAGCAGTAATGGCAGGCGCTCAGCGTGTTGAAGGCACCCTTCTTGGTAACGGTGAGCGCACCGGGAACATGGATATCGTTACCATGGCTATGAATCTTTATAGTCAGGGGATAGACCCGTTGTTGGACTTTCGTGATATGGACAAAATTGTATCGGTGGTGCGTGAATGCACTCAGATTGATGTTCATCCGCGTCAACCGTACGCGGGTGACTTGGTTTTCACTGCTTTTTCGGGGAGCCATCAAGATGCAATAAAAAAATGTCTTGATCTCTATCGCGAGGGCGAAACTTGGGAGATTGCTTATTTGCCAATTGACCCAAGAGACTTGGGTCGAACTTACCAAGACGTTATCAGAGTTAATAGCCAGTCCGGTAAGGGCGGCGTGGCCTATGTCTTGGCAAGTAAATTTGGATTTGATTTGCCAAGATGGTTGCAAATAGAGTTTAGCCGGGTGGTTCAAAAGATCACAGAGAATAGCGGTCAAGAAATCACGTCAGATGAGATTTGGGAGTTGTTTGAGGCCCATTATTTAAAGACTGGTGCGGAGGTTCGGTTAGACGACTTTAATATTCAGAAACATCAAGGTCGGGAGACTTTTAAAGCAACGATCGATTATTCAGATAGGAAAATATCCTTGGATGGAGAGGGAGACGGAGTGCTAGGAGCTTTTGCGATGGGGTTAAAGCAGGCACTAGAAATCGAATTCGAGATATTAGAATACGGAGAGCATGCCTTGGGGCAAGGGGTTGATGCTGAAGCTGTAACCTATATCCAGTTAAAAGATGGCGCTAACCGCTACTCCGGAGTGGCGATCAGTAAAGATATTATAGCTTCCTCACTAGATGCCTTATTGGGAGCTGTTAGTAAGATGCTTTAAGTAAGTGACAAGGTGTCATCATCTTAAGTTAGGTCTCTCTTGGCATTTCTGGTCTTTACGGGTGGAAGTTCAAAACTTTTTTTCCTGAGCTAACGACAAGAAATAAGGACTTGCCTTTTGAAGCGACATCGTTCACTCGTCTGGTGAAGTTTATTTCGCTTGATTTAAGGAAGTCCATGCAATTTCAGAACGACGATAGTCAGTTAATACGTGCGGCTCTTGCTGGAAAATCTGTCTCTTGGCAGAGGCTTGTGCGACGTTACGAGAGGCGGGTTTACAATCATTGTATGAGACTAACTGGAAACGAGGCAGATGCGCTCGATTTAATGCAGGAAGTATTCCTGGGCGTTTATCGTTCGTTGCATACATTTAGAGGGGAGTCTAAGTTCTCCACTTGGATTTTCAGGATTGTTCATAATAAATCGGTTGATGCTATCCGCCGAAGACGGTCGAATATATTTTTGGAGAATTCATCAGATGATGAATACGCTTCAGAAATCGAGCAATTTCCTGATGAAAACGCAGTTGAGCCTGAGGCTACGCTGTCTCTGACACAGACAAACACTAAAATTTTACAACACCTCGATCAGCTGAGTTATGAACAACGCCTTATCGTTGAAATGAAAATTTATCAAGGCATGACATTTGAAGAGATTGGGCAGGTAGTGAGAGTGTCCGATAACACATCAAAAACTCGATATTATAGTGCACTTAAAAAATTGAAAAAATTATTGGAGACGCCAAATGCCCTGCCCTAAAACCGATTCTTTTTTGTATCAGTATTTTACTGCAGATTCAGCAACCAGGGCTAAGCTTTTGAAAGAGCCTCATTTCTCTCAATGCAAATATTGTTCTGAACAGCTCTCAGAAATGCTTGCCACTGAGTCAAATCTCTCAGCATGGGAAGATGTGAAAGTTCCGTCATGGAATTCAAAAGATATCTTGAATAATGGAAAGTTGCGCTTCCCAAATTTTTGGGTTCAATGGATACCAACGGCCGCTTGTCTGGCAATGTTTTGCGTGGTGGCTTTCAATCTTCAAATAACCGACTTTGGTAACGGAGTGAATATTTCCTTTGGCAAACCAGATTTAGAAGTGGAATCCTTAATTCGCGAGGTGCGTCGAATTCAGGAACTACAGTTGGCTGAGCTTAATGCTGCCTTAACAGAAGTTGAAGTAATTCAAACTAAAAATAACTCAAGGCTGTTACAAAGTGTATTGGAGCAAACTCAATTGAATTCCACGCAAAATTTCGATCGAGTGGTAAGACTCTTTGATGCTCAGCGTATTCAAGACTTGCAGGATATGCGTCAAGGTTACCAACAGTTAGTTGACAGCGATTATCAGACCCTTCGTTCGCTGCAGCAATTAGCAAGCTTTGTAAGTTTTAATACTGGAACTATTCAATGATGAAATTTCAGAATGTTCATTTTTGGAATTTTGCCTTGCGTATTTTGGCGGGGGGCTTGCTTCGTGTTTTGCTTTTGCTCGTCTCAACAGGAGAGCTTATTGCAGCAGCCAATGACATTACTAAGGCGCAGAGTGATGCTGAAAATTTTTCTCGTGTCTTAGGTAGATCGCTTGAATTGAATCAGGGGAATGAAATATTCGGTATGTCGATAGAGGGTGTTTCTGCGACTTACTTGCATAATCAAGGATTACTATTGGAATTAAGAACGCCGCTCGCAAAGAGCCGTAATACCCTAAACCTTGCTTCAATTGGCTCACGGCTCAGTGAAAACTCCGGGATAGGAAACCCATTTACTGAGTTCGCTTTGCGAAACGAATTTCCCATCGCAGGGGCTGAGCCTCGAGTCGAGATTGATGATGTGGCGCAGGGTCCAACATCAAGCACAATGGTAGAGCGACTATATGATGGTCTTACAATCAGGATGACGAGCATTGAATATTCGATGGTCGTCCAAACAGCGCTCCGGCAAGCCAGCACAGCAATTCAATCTATGCGCGAGCTTGACGTATTTAGTGATTCAGATGCTCCAGACATACAGAATGAGATTAGTGATCTTCGAGATCAGCTGTCGAACAATGTCGAAATTTTTGGCTCGATTGAGCAGCGCGCTGGATCGGGAAGTCTTGATGGTGTCGATTTGATAGCTGAAACGGACGCTGCCATAGCTTCGATGGAGTCGTTAAAAATATATTCGATTAGTTTTGCAAAAAATCTCATGATGCAGAGTGCTGAGGCTGAGAAAGACTACAATGCCCGTTGGGAAACGGATCTTAAGGCGTTTGAAATACAAATGTATTCTGGGCTATGTGAGCATGTTGGACTGTTATTTTCTTTTTCCGATTCTGAGTATCTTACTTTGCAGGTGTTGGGGGTTTCGAAAGATGCCAATGGATTTATAAGAGACAAGTTTCATACCCTTCGGTTAGCAGAAATTAGGCGTTGTGCGGCTGGTGAGATTGATGTCGAAGGTATGAGCTCAAGCGCAGTGAGGTATACGAATTCGAGCAATCTGAGCAGTTGGTGAAACCCTGTCAATGTTGCATTTATGAATGCAAAGAATGCTTTGATTTCCAATTTGGATGTTCAAAAATAGTCTTGGCTTTGTCGTTGTCATGAATTGCTGGAAACTTTCCTATGCGTGCCCAAGTCCGCGAGCTGCTGTGAAAGTCAGAACCCCCGGAACAGTACAGGTCATTCTTTTCCGCTATTATTTTTAAGTTTTTACGAATCGTCTGATCAATGTTTGGGTAACTAATTTCTAGGCCTTCGCCACCCACATTTCGGAAATCTTCTATGAGAGTATTTAGTTTTTTAGAAGAAATCGAGTATCGGCTTGGATGGGCAATGACGGCAATACCGCCGGACTCTAATATCGCACTAACACTCGCATTTAAATTGCACCAGTTTGCAGGAGAGTATACTTTTCCTCTCTTGCCCAGAAAAACTTTGAAAGCTTTTTGATTATTTTTGCTATGTCCCTCTCTTATCAAAAAATTGGAGACGTGGGTTCTTGTTAAGGCTTTACAAGGTAAGTTTCCGATGTACTCGAGCAATCCTGTGATTCCTAATTTGCACAGTTTTTGGTGAATTGTTTTTATTCGCTCACGCCGGAGGCTTTGTTGATTTTTCAGTAGTTCTTGAATGGCTTTGTGATCAGGATCGATGAGAAGCCCAAGAACGTGAATTTCTGTGTCTTGCCAGCTAGTTGAAATCTCAACGCCATTTATGATTTCAAGACCGAGAGAGTTGGATTTCAGTTCAGCCAGTCCATCCACGCAGTCGTGATCTGTTAGCGCCAGTTGCTTAATCCCGGCTGCAGAAGCGATTTTTGCAAGGTGCTTTGGAGAATGTTCTCCATCGGAAAAATGGCTATGGGTGTGAAAGTCAAAGGTTGTCATGTTACTTTTTATATAATTTATAGACTTTAAAATCGGTTCCGAGGGAATTTCTCAAAATCTGCCCGCGAAGCGTATTCTTAATACTTGACTATTTTACTTGGTTAATTGATAATGATCAAATATTCGGTTTCGTGAGAGTTTTATGCGGTTAACAACGAAAGGTCGTTACGCTGTTACAGCGATGCTAGATTTAGCTCTTCATTCGAGTCAGGGGCCGGTAAATTTGGCTGAGATTTCTCTACGACAAGAGATTTCTTTACCGTATTTGGAACAGTTGTTTTCCAAGCTGCGGCGCGCTTCACTGGTAGCAAGTGTTAGGGGTCCCGGGGGCGGCTATGAGCTTAACAGAGTTCAAGAAGCGCTTTTTATCTCTGAAATTATTGATGCCGTTGATGAATCGCTTGATACAACAAAATGCAAGGGTCGAGGGGACTGTAAGGGTGGGGTTACATGCCTGACTCATCATTTATGGACAGACCTTAGTCAAGAAATACATGGATTTTTGAGTGGGATCAGCCTCGCTGATCTCGTCTCTAAAGCTGAAGTCAATCAGATCGCTGAGCGGCAGGATCGGCAAAAAATTGTAATTGAAGAAGGCCAGAGCCGAGCAGCTCACGTATAGCTATTCAGTTGTCTGATTAGTGAAAGGTCAGATGTTTAGATATCCCTAAGTGGTTGAGGTAGAACTAAAATATGTCAGATTTAAAGTTTCCAATTTATTTAGATTACTCATCGACGTCACCTTGTGATCCGAGAGTTGCCGCTAAAATGGCAGAATGCTTAACGCTTGAGGCGAATTTTGGTAATCCGGCTTCGCGTTCACATTTTTTCGGATGGAAGGCAGAAGAGGCCGTGGAAACGGCTCGGCGGCAAGTCGCAAGCCTTTTGAATTGCGATCCTAGAGAGGTCGTTTGGACTTCTGGCGCTACCGAGTCTGACAATCTTGCCATCAAAGGTGTGGCACATTTCCATAGCAAGAAAGGCAAGCACATTATAACGTCGATGATCGAGCACAAGGCTGTTTTGGATAGCTGTCGTCAACTTGAGAGAGAGGGGTTTGAAGTGACCTATCTCGAGCCTTCAGACACGGGGGTGATAACGGCGGAAGCAGTACAGAAAGCTATCCGCCCTGATACAATTCTAGTTTCGCTGATGCATGTTAATAATGAAATTGGTGTGATAAACGATATAGAAGGCATCGGTAAAGTAACGCGGGAGAATAAAGTTTTATTTCATGTGGACGCCGCTCAAAGCACCGGAAAAGTTGTTATTGACCTTGAGAAGATGCAGGTGGATTTGATGTCGCTTACCGCACACAAGACCTACGGCCCGAAGGGCATCGGTGCTTTATATGTTCGTCGTAAACCTCGAGTTAGAATCGTTCCTCAGATCCACGGTGGGGGCCATGAACGAGGAATGCGCTCAGGGACTCTTCCTACCCATCAAATTGTCGGAATGGGGGAAGCTTTTCGATTGGCCCATGAAGAGATGGAGATTGATAATGCGCGGATGCTATCTTTGCGGACGCGGTTGCTGAGTGGGTTGGAAGATATGGAGGAGGTCTATGTCAACGGAGATATAGATGCGAGGGTGGCTGCAAACTTGAACATTAGCTTTAATTTTGTTGAGGGAGAGTCATTAATGATGGCGCTTCGTGATTTGGCTGTTTCCTCGGGATCCGCGTGCACCTCTGCTAGCTTGGAGCCTTCTTACGTTTTGAGAGCAATTGGCCGTAATGACGAGCTTGCTCACAGCTCTCTTAGAATAACAGTCGGTCGGTTCACTACTGAGGAAGAAATTGATTACGCGATTGAAAAAATCAGAGAAGCGGTAGGCAAGCTGCGAGAGCTTTCCCCTCTGTGGGATATGTACAAGGATGGTGTTGACTTAGACCAGGTACAGTGGGCTGCGCATTAATCGCGTTGCTGCAAATTAACAAATTGCTAAATTGTGAGTTGGGAGAAACGAGATGGCTTATTCAGACAAAGTTTTAGATCACTATGAGAATCCGCGCAATGTCGGAAAATTCGACGATAATGATCAGAGCGTTGGCACTGGTATGGTTGGCGCACCAGCTTGCGGAGATGTAATGCGGTTGCAGATTAAGGTTAGCGATGCGGGTATCATTGAAGATGCAAAATTTAAGACTTACGGTTGCGGCTCCGCCATCGCCTCAAGTTCGCTTTTGACAGAGTGGGTTAAAGGGAGATCGCTTGACGAGGCGAAAGCAATTAAGAATGCTGATATAGCTGAAGAGCTTGCTTTACCGCCTGTCAAAATTCATTGCTCAGTTTTAGCGGAGGATGCGATTAAGGCTGCGATCGCGGATATAAAATCGAAAAGAGAAGCTCATTAAGTCTTTGTAAGGTTCTGATAACAAAACGTATGGGGAGCTCGAAAGCACTCTGAAGCTTGGCAAGTTCGCCGACCTAAAACGGCTTGGTACGAAATATGGCAATTAGCATTACGGAAGCTGCAGCGAAGCACGTTGCCGAACAGATGGAAGAGAGAGGGCACGGACTTGGAATTCGTGTGGGCGTAAAGACTACTGGGTGCTCGGGAATGGCATATGTCCTCGAGTTTGCCGATGGTCTAGAGGGCGATGATCAAGTGTTTGAGGATCACGGGGTTAAGATCGTAGTAGATCAGAAAAGCCTCGCCTACATTGATGGGACAGAGATGGACTTTGTTAAAACTGGCGTAAATGAGGGATTTGAATTTACTAACCCCAATTCTAAAGGCGAATGTGGGTGTGGTGAAAGTTTTAATGTCTAGAGTAATATGTGACTAAATTCCTATCCTCAGATCAAAATTATTTCTCCCTACTTGAAATTTCTTGCGACTTCGAAGTCGACTTAGAAACTGCACGCGAGACTTTTTTGTCGCTTCAACGTAAATTCCATCCTGACCAATTTTCCGGTTGCGACGAATCGGAGCAGCTTGCTGCATTACACAGCAGTAGCTTATTGAATGATGCCTATGAAACCATCTCGTCTCCACTCAAAAGGGCAGCTTATCTCCTTGGTTTAAGTGGGATTGATGTTGAACAAACGTCTCAAAAAGATCTCGGCATGGAGCTTCTAATGGAACAGATGGAGTTACGTGAAGTTCTGGGGAGTTTGCCCGACGGAGAGCAAGGGCTTGAAGAGCTCGAAACATTGCAGGACGCAGTAAGTGAGAAAGTCGCGTCGTGCCAGTTGGAGTTCGGCAAGGCATTAGCTAAGAATGATTTATTGGGCTCGAAGAGGCTGTATCACAAGCTACAATTTCTGATTAAACTGACTATTGAGATAACGGAAGACGAAGATAGGCGCCTTGGTTTAGGTTAGGCATTAGCGCTGTATTATACGATTATTTTTAGGCACACCGAATTGCTATGGCACTTTTACAAATACAAGAACCTGGGGCAAAGCCGCCCCAACGAGAGCAGAAGTTTGCGGTGGGTATTGATTTAGGAACGACCAACTCTCTTGTGGCTACGAAAGTTGGTTCAGTGGTAGAGACATTGCCATCGGATGATGGTGAAGATTTGCTCCAATCGATCGTCCACTATGGAGATGATGGCATTAAAGTGGGGCGGGAAGCGCGAGACTTTTTGGTAAAAGATAATAAGAATACGGTTGTTTCGGTCAAAAGGTTATTGGGGAAAAGCCAATCCGAAATACGCGAATTTGGCTACTACTTGCCATATAAGTTTGATGCACAGCTTCCTGACGGCGATCCGGCAATCATTACAAGGCATGGCAGCATAAGACCGATTCAAGTATCAGCGGAGATTTTATCTGTTCTTAGAAAAAGAGCGGAAAATTTTTCAGATAAAGAAGTTGATGGGGCTGTTATTACTGTTCCCGCGTATTTTAATGATGCCCAACGGCAACAGACGAAAGATGCTGCTGAGTTGGCGGGCCTTAAAGTATTGCGTTTACTTAATGAGCCAACTGCGGCGGCAGTTGCCTATGGGTTAGACGCTGGTGCGGAAGGAAATGTTATTGTTTTTGACCTCGGTGGTGGCACTTTTGATGTTTCCTTGTTGAGTTTACGAGGCGGAGTTTTTCAAGTTTTAGCAACTGGCGGTGATACTAACCTTGGTGGTGACGACATTGATCGATTACTGCAGGAATGGCTGCGACGAAAAGAGGGGCTTTTGAGTGATATTGATGATAAGGCGGTAACGACATTAAATCTTTTAGCGACCTCACTTAAGCACCGTCTCAGTTTCGAGGAAAGTGTTGAGTATGCTTTTGATAGTTTTACTGGGGTAATAACTCGGGATGAGTTAAAAGGTTTGTGTAAAACTCCGCTTAAGAGAATGACTTCGGTTTGTCGTAAGGTTCTTAGAGATGCTCAATTGGAAATATCTGATATTAAGGAAGTTGTCATGGTTGGTGGTTCGACACGGATGCCAGCAGTGAGAGAAACTGTTGCAGATTTTTTTGGCATTAGCCCACTCGTGAGCTTTGATCCAGACAAAGTCGTTGCAATTGGTGCTGGTATTCAAGCCGAGGTTCTTGTTGGAAATCGTTCCTCCGACGAGGGTTTGTTATTAGATGTAATTCCACTTTCTCTCGGATTAGAGACGATGGGGAATCTTGTTGAAAAAATCATTCCGCGAAACACAACTATTCCAGTCACGCGGGCACAAGAGTTCACTACCTACAAAGATGGGCAGACGGCATTAAGCATTCACGTGGTTCAGGGAGAAAGGGAATTAGTGAGTGACTGTAGATCATTAGGGCGCTTTGAACTTCGAGGTATCCCTCCAATGGTAGCCGGGGTGGCGAAAGTTCGAGTTAGTTTTCAAGTTGATGCCGATGGTTTGTTGAGTGTTTCAGCTGAAGAGGTTAGCACGGGAGTTAAGGCAGAGATCGCGGTGAAGCCGAGCTATGGATTGCAAGCGTCTGTAGTGGAGGAAATGTTAAAATCTTCTCGCGAAAATGCGATTAAAGATATGGAAAGCCGTTCCTTGAGTGAGGCTCGGGTTGACGCGGAGCGATTAATGGAGGTGGTAAAAGCCGCTCTGTTAGAGGACGCAGGTTTGATCGATCCGAAAGAGAAGAGTTTGATTGAAAATAAGTGCGAGTTATTAACTAATTTGCTTCGTGTTGGAACTAGTGCTGAGATTAAGCAGGCGACTGAGGATCTAAATTTAGTAACAGTGAGTTTCGCAAATCTCAGAATGGATGCTCAGATTGCAAAGACCCTGCATGGGGAGTCTATAGACAGTATTGTTTCGGAATAGAATTTGAAATTAACTAGAAGAGGGCGCTATGCCTAAATTAACTTTTCTACCTCACGAAACTATCTGTCCTGACGGCATTGTGATTGAGGCGGACGAAAATGAAACGATTCTCAACGCCGCCTTAGGCGAAAAAATTTCGATTGAGCATGCGTGCGAGAAATCCTGCGCGTGCACTACGTGTCATATTATTTTGCGAGAGGGTTTCGATTCGCTTGAAGAGGCCAGTGAAAACGAAGAAGATTATCTAGACAAGGCCTGGGGATTAGAGCCAGACTCTCGCTTGAGCTGTCAGGCGCGCGTCGGGACTGAAGATCTTGTCGTAGAAATCCCGAGATACACAATTAACATGGTCTCAGAGGACCATTAAAGATTTTGGGTTAACTTTTATGCTTTGGACAGATGTTATTGAAATAGCCATTGAGCTATATGAAAAATATCCTGCAAAAGACCCCAGATATATTGGTTTTGTTGATTTGCACAACCTAATTTGCCAGCTTGAGAGCTTCGAAGACGACTCTAGCCGTGGCGGAGAAAAAGTTTTGGAGGCTATACAAGCCGCATGGATAGAGGAGGCTAGCGAATAGCCTCAAGCCCATGTTCCCATCCCGTCTTAACATTTAGATTCTGGACGTCGGTTCTGTTTAAATCGATATATATGACCTGAATAAGGGCTTATAATAGCGCGCGGTTTGGTTGTGATAAAATTAATTGCGCAGCCTCCATCCTAATATTTATGTAATTAGAACTTATAACCGGAGATGTTATGTCAACTGAAAGAACACTATCAATTATAAAGCCCGATGCAGTAGCTAAGAATGTTATTGGAGAAATTTACAGTCGTTTTGAGCAGGATGGGCTCAGGATTGTCGCTGCAAAGCGACTTAAGCTTAGTGAAGAGTTAGCTGGTGGTTTCTATGCTGAGCATAAAGATCGACCATTTTTTGCTGATCTTATAAAGTTCATGACGTCAGGACCGGTAATGATTCAAGTTCTTGAGGGCGAGGGCGCTGTTGTCAAAAATCGTGATCTGATGGGTGCTACGAATCCGGCTGAGGCAGAAGCGGGCACGATTCGTGCAGATTATGCTGAATCGATTGATGCAAATGCTGTTCATGGGTCAGATTCGCCGACATCAGCCGAGAGAGAGATTGATTATTTTTTTGATTCTGAAGAAATTTGCAGTTGAAATTCGCATTATGCTTGAATCTTTATAACGACAATCCTGGACATCGCCGTGAATAAAAACGTAAGAGTTAATCTGGCCGATTTCAGTTTGGGCAAGCTAGAGGCTTTCTTCGGGACGCTCAACGAGAAGCCCTTTAGGGCGCGGCAAGTTTTGAAATGGATACATCAACGGGGTGTTACAAACTTTGATCAGATGACCGATCTTAGTAAGTCTTTGAGAGATGCTTTAAAGTCGACCGCTGAAGTAAAATTGCCGAGCGTGATCGACCACCATGCGTCGGCTGATGGGAGTCGTAAGTGGATCATTCAAGTTGAGAGTGGCAGCAGCGTTGAGATGGTTTTTATTCCTGAGGGTTCTCGAGGAACCCTTTGTATATCGTCCCAAGCTGGGTGTTCGCTAGATTGCTCTTTCTGCGCTACAGGTAAGCAGGGTTTTAACAGTAATTTAACGACAGGTGAGATCATCGGTCAGCTATGGCTTGCTAACGCTGAGCTCGGGGCTTTTGCAACCGAAACGCATCGGATCAGCAATGTTGTGATGATGGGTATGGGCGAACCTTTGCTTAATTTTGATAATGTTATGGACGCCCTCAGCTTGATGATGTGTGACTTTTCTTATGGGTTATCAAAACGAAAAGTTACAATCAGTACTTCAGGCGTTGTGCCCGCAATTGACCGTCTTAAAGATTATACTGATGCCTCCCTCGCCATCTCTCTGCACGCGCCAAATGATGAATTGCGCAGTCAGCTAGTTCCTCTCAATAAGAAGTTTCCGATAGACGTTCTCTTAAAATCAGTTCAGGGGTACATGAGAAGCTTAGGGGATCGGCGTGTGGCCGTTATTGAGTATACATTGATTGCCGGGATAAATGATCACCGGCAACATGCGAGAGAGCTGGCGGTTTTGCTTAAAACCTTTCCATGTAAAATCAATCTGATTCCTTTCAATCCTTTTCTCCAGAGTGACTATACCCGTCCTAGCAACACGTCCGTCGCAAATTTTAGAAAAATTTTGCAGGAAGCAGGGTTCACAGTCACAGTTCGTACTACGCGAGCAGATGATATCGGTGCTGCCTGCGGGCAGTTAGTTGGCCAAGTTCTAGATAAAACTCGACGGAGTAGTCGTTATAGTCAGGGAACGATGAATCTAATATCAAGCGATTTATGAATATGACTTGCCTTCCTGCATAGAGATTTTTGTCAGTTTTTCTTTTTTGAGCTTTGAAATCACTTAATTTCGACTAAAACGCTCAAATTTGCACTATACTCTTCACTTATGAGCGGGACCTGTCATACTTTTTCTCAATTCAAACGCACCACTGAACAGCGCGAAGATTGAAAGTGTTTTTATGAATGACAAAAAAGAAAATTCCGAAGAAAAACCTGGCGAAGTCCTAAAAGCCGAGCGTCTGCGCAGGGGCTTAGATGTGGCTACGGTGGCGGAGCAGCTCCATATTACTAGACATTATTTGTTGGCGCTCGAAAACGGCGAATATCATAAACTCCCTGCACCGATATTTGCAAAAGGATACATGCGGAGTTATGCAAAGTTGTTTGATATTTCAGAAGACGCCCTATTGGTCTCTCTCGAAGCAGATCTGCCGAGCAATAAATCAGTCGCTAAGAAGAGTAAGGCCGGGCAATTAAAGAATCATCGAAATGAAATTTTGGGAGTTCTATTGTTGATAGTGTTGCTCCTCGCTGCTTGGCTTTACAACAAGTTTGGTCTATGAGCAAAATGTTTTTGGCAGATATCTTCAAATCTCCGGGCACTGAAAAGTCTTGTTAGTCTCTATGCCACATTTCCTTATGCTGGACATTACTGATGCAAACGCAGAAAAATATTAAAAATCGTCGAAAAACTCAGCAAATAATGGTTGGTAACGTGCCAGTGGGAGGCGGAGCTCCGATTTCTGTTCAAAGTATGACAAATACGGAGACTTGCGATGTAGCCTCCACGGTAAGTCAGATTGATCAATTAACAAAAGCTGGTGCTGACATTGTACGTGTGTCTGTGCCAACTATGGAAGCCGCTGACGCGTTTGCTAAAATCCGGGGCTGTGTAAGTGTACCAATCGTAGCTGATATCCATTTTGATTATCGAATTGCCCTCAGAGTACTAGAGAATGGAGTGGATTGTCTGCGCATTAATCCGGGCAATATTGGCAATGAGAAACGCATAAGAATAGTGGTGGACAGCGCTAAGGATAAGGGTGTTCCGTTGCGCATCGGTATTAACGCAGGTTCATTGGGTAAAGATCTTTTGCGTAAGTACAAAGAACCGAATGCGGAAGCTATGGTTGAGTCGGCGTTAACTCAAATTGATATTTTAGATAAATTAGAATTCCACAATTTTAAAATAAGCCTTAAAGCCTCTGAAATATTTATGACGTTGAAGGCTTATCGTCAGCTAGCTCCTCAAATTACTCAGCCTTTTCATTTGGGAATCACTGAAGCAGGAAGCTTGCGTTCGGGAACGGTAAAGTCTGCGATTGGACTGGGGGCTATGTTAATGGATGGAATTGGAGATACCATTCGCGTTTCTTTGGCAGCCGATCCGGTAGAGGAGGTGAAGGTAGGTTTCGATATTTTAAAGAGCTTAGGTCTAAGACATAAGGGTGTCAATTTAGTTGCTTGTCCAAGTTGCTCACGACAGAATTTCGATGTGATCTCTGTTGTTAATGAATTGGAATCTCGCCTTGAAGACATAAAAACCCCAATCGACGTTGCGATAATTGGTTGCATCGTCAATGGTCCTGGTGAGGCTAAAGTGGCCGAAATAGGACTAACAGGAGCAAGCCCAAATAATTTGATTTACGTTAATGGAACCCCTGATCACAAAATAGGTAACGCAGAGCTCGTTGATGAGCTTGAAGAAATGATAAGAGCAAAAGCTGAAGCAAAGAGACTTAAATCTGCGGACATCATAGCGACCGGTTAACAAACTATATGGCTAAAATGCAGGCAGTCAGAGGAATGAATGACATCCTCCCTAGCGAGACTCCAATTTGGCAACATCTTGAGGGCTGTTTTGCGCGTGTCGTTAAAAGTTTTGGCTACAGTGAAATTCGGTTCCCTGTGGTTGAGCAGACGCAGCTCTTTACAAGATCCATTGGTGAGGTAACGGATATTGTTGAGAAAGAGATGTACAGTTTCGAGGACCGTAACGGCGACAATCTTTCACTAAGACCTGAGGGGACAGCGGGGTGTGTGAGGGCCGCTGATCAGCACGGGCTTCTATACAATCAGCAGCAACGTTTATGGTATCAGGGAGCAATGTTTCGACACGAGCGGCCGCAGAAAGGTCGCTATCGGCAGTTTCAACAATTTGGGGTCGAAACATATGGCATGGCCGGTCCCGGAATTGATGCAGAGTTGATGCAGTTGTCTTCAGCGCTCTGGCAAGAACTTGGAATTAGTTCTCATGTGAGGTTGGAGTTAAATAATATTGGTGATGCTGAAGAAAGGCGAAAATATGCTAAGGCCTTAGGTCTGTTTTTTGCCGACCACAGAGATGTGCTGGATTCAGAAGCGTTACGCCGATTGGAAACTAATCCGCTCAGAATACTGGATAGTAAAAACCCTGATTTACAATCGATCTTTGATAAGGCGCCGCTCTTAGCGGATTTTGTTAGCGATAAAAGTAAGTGCCACTTTGATGAATTATTGTCACTATTGGATGCAGCTGAGATAGATTACGTGATCAACCCAAAGCTTGTAAGGGGGTTAGATTACTATAATAGTTGCGTATTCGAGTGGGTGACTGACGCTCTTGGAGCGCAAGGGACTGTCTGCGGAGGTGGTCGTTACGATGGTCTTGTAGAGCAATTAGGTGGAAAGCCTACCTTTGCAGCGGGTTTCGCCATGGGCGCTGAGCGTCTGGTGCTTTTGCTGGAAGGTTTAACTAACGTGGCAGATAGCTTAAGTAAGCGAGCAGATGTGTATATCTTAGTGCGGGACGTAGATTGCATTAGTGCGGCGCAAGCACTTGGGAAAAATCTTCGATTTCACTTACCTAATCGAAGTGTGGTTATTCATTACGGAGGAGGAAAAGTTTCGAGTCAATTAAAAGGTGCAGTTGGTGCTGGGGCTCAATTCGCCTGTATTTTTGAGAGCAAGCAACTTAAAGAGTCCAGCTCGTTAAGGCTGAGAAAACTCGATGATCTGGGGGAGTCAACTGACTGCGCTATCGTGGATGTCCCGGATAAGCTTGCAAAACTTTTAGTTTAGAGGGAAGGGGATTATCCGAATTGACTATTCCACTGAGTTAAAAATCGAGTAACTTTCGGTAGAAATCAGTCATTTATTATACAATGCTGGCAGGAAGTAAGATTAAGTCAGAAGATCTTAGGTTTTTGGTAATGTAATGGGGAGTAATTTGTGGCGATCGATTCAGCAGATGAAGAAAATGTAGAAGCGTTGAAAAAGTGGTGGCAGGAAAATGGAAAGCAGCTTTTGATTTCTGTTTTTGTTGTGCTTGGTGGTATAGGCGGATGGGATCTTTACCAGAACTCCGAGCAGGAGTCACGTAATGCGGCGTCAGATATCTATGAGGAGATACTAGCTCTTACTCTCAAGACTGATAATGAACCTTTGTCGGACTCTGAACGAGAAAATATTATATCTTATGGTCAACAGCTGCGTGAAGAATATCCAACTAGCAGCTATGCTTCATTTGGAACACTCTTTGCAGCCGCTGCTGAAGTCGAGAATAGAAACTTAAGTCAGGCCGAAATTTTACTAAATTGGATTTTAGAAAACTCGACTGGCGGACTTTTTTCAAGCACTGAAGATGGTTTGTTACTCACTACAAAGCTTAGGCTTGGACGTGTGTTGCTTGCCCAAGGAGATGCCGCTCGGGCGCTAGATTTCGTTAATACCGTTGACCCAAAAGAATTTGAGACTGGTTTTGCAGAGCTTCGTGGGGATATCTATGTAGCGCTCGATCAGCTTGAAGAAGCGCAGGACGCGTACTCTATTGCGCAGCAGGCAGGTTCCAATAGCGATGCTTTGCGAATGAAACTACAAGAGCTTGCAAATTAGAGTCCGAGTGCTCTCAAAGGCAGATATAGTGATCGAGAAAACAAACATTTTATACTTTAAGCACATGCTTGGGCTCTGGGTTTTTAACAGAAGGTTGGCCTTCGTAGCTATTTTTTTCATACTCAACAGTTGCGCTAGTATGAATGAAAGTCGTGTAAACCCAAGAAACTGGTTTGGTGATGAAGAAATCGATCCACCCACTGAGCTTATGGCCATTGAACGCGAGGTTTCACTTCGAAGGATATGGAGTGCATCGATAGGAAAGGGCCAAGGGGATGTTTATAACTCCCTCACGCCAGCTCTAGACGGAGAGATGTTATACGCAGCAAGCGCGAACGGAGTAGTCGCTGCACACTCTGCTGTCGATGGGGCTCTTGTGTGGAGTACTAATCTCGATATTCAACTTACGGGTGGTGCGGGTATTGGATCAGGACTTGTATTTGTAGCTTCGGAGGATGCAAGGGTAATTGCTCTCGATCAAAATAGCGGTGAAATTTCTTGGTCGGCTCCTGTTTCAAGCGAGGTTTTATCCGCTCCGAACGCAAGAGGCGATGTCGTTGTGCTCCAGACTGTCGATGAAAAGTTGATCGCGCTAAGTGTGGAGGATGGAGCTCAACGCTGGACTTATGAGACCACATTGCCCGCACTTACGCTGCGTGGCAGCAGCACTCCGGTTATCTCCTCGTCGGGATTGGTTTTAGCGGGATTTAGTAACGGTACCCTTGTGGCTGTGAACGCTTCTGATGGGGTTTGGCGTTGGGAAGAGCGTGTTGCTGTGCCTGAGGGAGAGTACGATATAGATCGAGTCATTGATATTGATGGAGATTTGTTGGTCGATGGTCAAAGAATATTTGCTTCAAGCTATCAAGGTAATTTAATGGCGCTTGATATTGAGACTGGAAGAATAGTTTGGGGTCTTGAAGCTTCAAGTTATCACGGCTTAGCGCAAGGTTTTGGAAACCTCTATTATGTGGATGATGAAAGTCAAGTATTTGCGGTACGAGATAACACTGATGAGGTTGTGTGGGAGAATTTTGATTTGAAATTTCGGCCGCTCACAGCTCCGCTGTCATTTAATAATTTTGTAGCAGTGGCAGACTTTGAGGGCTATGTGCACTTGCTATCTCAAATCGATGGACGAATTGTTGGCAGAGAGCAAATCGATAGTAGCGGAGTGCGGTCAAATTTGCTGTCAGCCAATGGTCTTCTTTATGCCTACGGAAATAGTGGGCGCTTATCAGCTTATCGAATTGAGTGATATTTATCCTTAAGATTGTAAGTAGCTCGTCTCTTGGTTTTTAACTTTAGGGTCTTTTATGAAGCCAGTAATTGCGCTCGTTGGACGCCCTAATGTCGGTAAATCTACTCTTTTTAATCGCCTGACTAAATCGCGCGAGGCGCTTGTCGCAAATATGCCCGGTTTAACTCGGGACCGAAAGTATGGTGAAGGAAGGGTTAAAGATGATTTATTTATCGTTATTGACACTGGCGGAATCAGCGGGGATGAGAAAGGAATAGATCTCGAGATGGCATCGCAGTCTCTTCAGGCGATTATGGAGGCAAATATTTGTCTTTTTCTAGTCGATGCTAAGGATGGCCTTTTGCCTGACGATAACCGAATTCTTGAATACTTGAGAAAGCACCAGAAGTGTACGTACCTCGTGGTGAACAAGGTTGATGGGCTGGACACCGATATTGCTTTGGCAGATTTTTATAGTTTGGGAATAAAAGAATTATTTCCAATCACGGCAACGCAGGGTAAAGGCGTTGCATCGCTCCTATCCAATGTCCTGAGTACGTTTAATAATCAATTTTTGAATTCGGACACCGTTGTCGGTTCTGATGCTGACGCATCGCGTGTAATGGGTATTAAGATTGCAATTGCTGGACGGCCCAACGTAGGAAAGTCTACTCTAGTTAATAGGATGCTAGGCGAGGATCGTGTCGTTGTGTTTGATCAGCCTGGGACGACAAGGGACAGTATTTACGTGCCTTTTGAGAGGCGGGACCAGAAATATACTCTCATCGATACCGCGGGTATCCGCAAGCGCGGCAAGACCAAGGAAACGGTTGAAAAATTTTCTGTTGTGAAGTCCCTTCAGGCGATTCAAGATTCTAACGTTGCGATTTTGGTGATTGACTCTCGGACTGGGATAGTTGAACAAGACCTTCACCTCCTCGGCTATGTTATCGAGACGGGCCGGGCACTGGTTATAGCCCTAAATAAATGGGATGGATTAGGGACTGAGGGAAAAGAAAAAATAAAATCAGAAATTTCTCGGCGCTTTTCCTTTGTTAACTTTGCTAAGATTCATTTCATTTCGGCGTTACATGGAACCGGGGTGGGAGACCTTTATAAATCTATTCACAACGCTTACGAATCAGCCCAAAAGGTTTTGTCCACTAATCGTCTCACCCAAATCTTGCAGGATGCGGTGATTGATCATGCGCCGCCAGTAATAAATGGCAGACGGATTAAACTCAAATATGCTCATGCCGGTGGCCATAACCCTCCTATTATTGTTATTCATGGCAAACAAACAGAAAAGCTCCCGTCAAATTATAGCCGATATCTTGAAAAAACTTTTCGCACTGCTTTAAAGCTTGAAGGCACACCCGTGCGTATTGAACTTAGGACCACTGATAACCCGTTCACTAAACATGAAGAAAATTTGACGCCTCAACAGGTAGCTCAAAAAAGGCGTATTAAGAAAAATAAAAAACCATCAAAGTTTGATTCACGTGGGACTCCGTCAAGTAAAAATAATAGAGAACAATAAGGGCTTTTTGATGAAAATTTTTTCCAAAGAGATGTCACGGTGACCAAAAAAAGTTTGCCAATATGTCTGGCTGACGTGGAGGCTGCGTCAAAGAGATTAGAGCCGGTGGTTGTTCGAACGCCATTAGTAAGCAGTATTGAACTTGATAGCCGTCTTCAGGCTAATATATTTTTTAAACCGGAGAATTTACAGCACATTGGGGCTTTTAAGTTCCGAGGAGCCTACAATCGGTTAGTACAGTTAAGTGATTGTGAACGCAAAAATGGAGTGGTCGCGTTTTCTTCTGGGAATCACGCCCAAGGTATCGCTTACGCAGCGCGGCTGCTTGAGATGGAGGCCACTATTGTTATGCCTTCGGATGCACCTGAGGTAAAAAAGAAAGGCACCGCAGCGCTGGGTGCGACCATACGTCTTTATGATCGAGAAACTGAATCGCGGGAAGAGATCGCATTAGACATAGCATCTAAGACAGGAGCTGTACTCGTGCCGGCCTTTGACGATCTTGATGTTATGGCTGGCCAAGGAACCTGTGGACTAGAGGTAATGACAGATGCAGGTATGGGTGGCTGGCACCCTGATCTTGTCTTGAGTCCTTGCGGTGGTGGTGGCCTTCTTTCTGGTTTGGCGACAGCTGTTAAAGGACTAAGTCCTCAAACGCAGGTCTATGGCGTTGAGCCAGAGCTGTATAATGACCATTTTCTATCGAAAAACGCAGGCCGACGTGTCCGCATCGAGCCGTCTAAAAAAACCCGTTGCGATAGTCTTATGGCGACAATCCCGGGGGAGTTGACTTGGTTAATAAATAGGGAACTGGTTGATAATTTTTTGCTGGTTTCTGAGCGAGACGTGGCGCGTGCGGTTAGTTTCGCGGCTCGTTACCTAAAACTAGTTGTCGAGCCTGGCGGCGCAGTTGCACTTGCAGCGTTACTAGCTGAAAAGATATCGGTAAAAGATAAAAAAGTGGTGGTTATTCTCTCAGGTGGGAATATCGATCCATCTGAGCTATCTGGTTATTTGAAGGGTTATCCGGACCCATAGCTTTATTGAGTTTCTGCTCAGCGAAATAATAGCCATCGTGAATAACAAAATAGCATATTAATGTGCGCTCCTAGTTTAAGAACTAAATCTTTGATAGTGTTAGTTAGATTATAATGATTACTAGATTGTATAGGAGGTATACGTTGGGTAAATCAAGTTTGCTGAACATAGAGGCCGGACCGCAAATCTTTGCTTTGATGGTAATGCTCGTTTTTTGGGGTTGTTCTGGTCTTTCAATGGCGCAACTATCCCCGAACGAATGGGTAACTCTAGGTGGAGATTTCGCTCACACTCGCTACTCACCTGCAGACGAGATAGATGCGAGCAACTTTTCAGAGCTTGAGGTGGCATGGGAGTGGGATGGCGCAAGTTTTAACGCCGTTAGTGGCCGCTCAACACCTTCTTTAATAGATGGCAAGTTGTTTACTGTCGCCGGAAACAAGCGTTATGTAATCGCGATCGATCCTAAGACTGGTGAGACTATTTGGTCTTACCGAGAGCCGGACACCCCTCGCGCAGAGTATTCAATGCGGGCTGATTACGGAAAAGGTGTTGGTTTTGGGAAGGTAGATGGCAAGAACATAATTTATATTGTCTCTCCTGGTTTTTTCTTAACGGCGCTTGACGCTGACACAGGAATCCCTTTAGAAGGTTTTGGTAAAAAAGTCCCAATTGATGGGTTTCCATCCACAGGTGTCGTTGACTTATTAGCAGATCTGGGACACCCCTATGACGTCGCTAAAGGTCTTCCGTTAGAAACTGGTTATATTACATCCTCATCGCCACCGATAGTGGTTAATGACGTCGTAGTAGTCGGCAATTCCGCTGAGCAAGGTTACCATCAGTCGAGAGTTGAAAATGTTCCGGGGGATATCCTTGCGTATGATTCTCGGAACGGCGAATTTAAATGGAAATTTAATGTTATTCCAAAGCCCGGTGAGTATGGGCATGAGACATGGGAAAATGATGCATGGGAGTGGACTGGTGATGTTTCCTCTTGGGCGCCGCTCTCCGCTGACCCAGAAAATAATTTAGTTTACATCCCGACCAACAGCGCCACGATAGATTATTATGGTGGATTTCGGCCGGGCGATAATCTTTATGGGGCCGCCCTAATAGCCTTGGATACTCGGACCGGCGAGAGGAAGTGGCATTTTCAGATGGTAAAGCACGAGATCTGGAATTTTGATAACCCGACCGCACCTGTGCTGCTTGATCTTGATATGCCCGGAAGAGGGAAGGTCCCTGCGGTAGCTCAAATCACGAAACAGTCTTGGGTTTATGCGTTTGACAGGATTACAGGCGAACCGCTTTGGCCAATTGTAGATCGACCGGTTCCTCCCTCAATAGTGCCTGGAGAGGTTTTATCCCCAACGCAACCGTATGTCACGAAGCCTGCTCCTTACGACATGCAAGGTATAACGATTGACGATCTTGCGGATTTTACGCCTGAGATTCGTGAGCAGGCAATTGAGGCAATCTCGAATTATCAAATGGGTCCGCTTTTCAACCCACCAATTCATGCAGGGAATGACGCGGGGAAATTTGCTGCGATGAACTGTCCCGGCGGTGCTGGGGGAGCAAACATTACTTCGCCCGCAGTGGCTGATCCCAATAAAGGCATTCTGTATGTTTCTTCCCACAAGGCGTGTTTTGCGCTGCGTCTTATTCCAGGTGAGGAAGCTGACTTACTATATCCGAACACTACTGGGGTGACACTTTCTCAATGGGCAAATGCGGGACCTGGGGCAACCGCAAGGCCTCCTCGACACCCAGCAGGAATTCCTATGTGGAAGCCGCCGTATAGCCGTATCACCGCAATAGACATGAATACCGGGGAGCATCTTTGGATGATTCCTACGGGCGAAACTCCAAACAGAATTAAGAATAATCCAGCGCTTGAAGGGGTGGATATCGGCAATACCGGGACGGGTGCGTTAGTTCCCATGGTGGCTACCGCAAATATGCTTGTTTATTCCGATGCGGCAAGTGATGGAACGCCGATGCTATACGCTATTGATAAAATGTCTGGTGAGATACTCGATGAAATTGAGGCGCCCGCACGTAGCAGTTATGGGATGAGCTCATGGGTTCACGACGGTCACCAATATATAATTCTTCAAACTGGTTCAAAGCTGACAGCAATGGCATTGCCAGGGGCTCAGGCTGAGAGCGGTGGGGGTCATTAAAATTAGGTGCTAATAAAAAAGGCTGGTGACCCCAGCCTTTTTTTTTGCGTGGCTCTTAGAGAGTACAGAACTATTTCTTTAAAAAAAATTAAATCGGTTAAGGCCGAAAACAATGGCTCCTAAAGCCATTGCCCAGAGCCCGCATGCTAACGCGTCAAGAAAAAAGTAACGAATTTTTGAGAAACCGTTGATGCCCACGAGAAAGGGTACTAACGACCTAAGAGCTGGAATGAATCTTCCAAAGAATATTGCTCCCCATCCAAAACGGTTCGTTAACAGCTCAGCTTTTTGAATCGCCGTTTTATATTTAGAGAAAAAATTGGAGCTTAGTAACGTTGGCCCAACGGCTCTGCCAAAATAAAAACCCACATTATCTCCAAAAAACGCGCCTAGCCATGCAAAAACTACTATTTCTAACGGCGTTGCTAACTCGTTTGCAGCAATTAAGGTTGCAACTCCGAGCAGGATTATTCCAGAGGTAAATAAACCGATTCCAACACACGCCTCAGCAAAGGCGAAGAATATTAGCACTGGAATTGCGAGGGCTGTGTTCTCCTCC
>MDTG01225880.1_pt1 | contig 24010 bp, 22 predicted proteins | sample 811421 | NCBI WGS metagenome assembly MDTG01 (sample SAMN05326645, study PRJNA326480) | marine metagenome | isolation source: seawater | place: Pacific Ocean: South East | collected 2011
AGCAACCGCGTCCGGTTCACGCAGCCCCCTTACGGCTGAAACAGAACCGGACACTTTACGTGCTACAAGACCGGACAAATTATGTGCTCCCCACAAGGGTCCGACCCCCGGATTGCTTCGCCAGAACGACAGTGAAACAATTCCGCGACGCTGACGCGGCGCGCCGACGCGGCCGCGCTTCGGCGTTTCCGGGGGAAGTCCGCACGTCAGGCGGAACACACACAACCGATACGGGGGGAGCGTCATGAAGGTAGACGGCGGCGTAGGCTGGGAGCTCGACAAGGTCGGGGCCCAGGCTCAGGAGCTCGAGGAGATGGGGTACTCGGGTATCCTCACGGCGGAGACCTCCCACGATCCGTTCTTCCCGCTGCTGGTCGCCGGCCAGAACACCAGCCACGTCGACCTGATGACCAGCATTGCGGTCGCGTTCTCCCGCAGCCCGATGACGCTCGCCAACATCGGCCACGACCTGAACGCGTTCTCCAAGGGACGCTTCATTCTCGGGCTCGGCTCCCAGATCAAGCCCCACATCACCAAGCGCTTCAGCATGCCCTGGTCGAGCCCGGCGAAGCGCATGCGCGAGTTCATCCTGGCCATGCGCGCCATCTGGGCCAACTGGCACGAGGGCAAGCCGCTGGAGTTCACCGGCGAGTTCTACACCCACACGCTGATGACGCCGTTCTTCACGCCGACGGACACCGACTACGGCGCCCCCCGGGTGTTTCTCGCCGCGGTGGGCCCGCTGATGACCGAAGTGGCCGGCGAGGTCGCGGACGGTGTCATCATCCACGCCTTCACCACCGAGAAGTACCTGCGCGAGACCACGCTTCCGGCGCTGGAGCGCGGCTTCGCCAAGGCGGGCAAGACCCGGGCGGATTTCGAGATCAGCTACCCGGTGTTCGTGGTGACGGGCCAGAACGACCGGGAGATCGAGGAGGCCAAGGTCGCCACCCGGCGGCAGATCGCCTTCTACGGCTCAACGCCGGCGTACAAGCCGGTGCTGGATTCCATCGACGCCGGCGAGCTCCAGGGCGAGCTCAACCGCATGTCCAAGCAGGGCCGGTGGGAGGAGATGGGCCAGCTCATCACCGACGACATCCTCGACGCCTTCGCGGTGTGCGGCCCGCCGGACACCATCGCCGGGCAGATCAAGGGGCGCTACGGCGACCTGATCGACCGCACGTCGGCGGCCTACGCGAACATCCCGAAAGAAGACCGGGTCAAGATCATCGCCGAGCTCACGGCGGCCTGAAGTCCCTGGCAGGAGGAGCCCGCATGAAAGTCGACGCCGGCATCGGTCATCAGCTCGAGCGCATCCCGGAAGCGGTACGCGCAGCGGAGGCGGCGGGCTACGACGGGGTACGCACCGCCGAGATGAACCACGATCCGTTCTTTCCGCTGCTGCTGGCGGCGGAGCACTCCGAGTCGCTGGACATCAGCACCTCGATCGCCGTGGCCTTCGCCCGCAGCCCGATGATCCTGGCCAACATCGGCCACGATCTGAACGCCTACTCGAAGGGGCGCTTCACCCTCGGGCTGGGTTCCCAGATCAAGCCCCACATCACCAAGCGCTTCAGCATGCCCTGGGGCGCGCCGGCGGCGCAGATGCGCGAGCTGGTGCTGGCCATGCGCGCCATCTGGGCGAACTGGTACGACGGCGCGCCGCTGGAGTTCGTCGGCAAGTACTACACCCACACCCTGATGACCCCGGCCTTCACGCCGGAGAACAAGACCTATGGCGCCCCCCGGGTGATTCTCGCCGCGGTGGGCCCGCAGATGACCGAGGTGGCGGGCGAGGTCGCCGACGGCATGATCATTCATCCGTTCAGCACGGTGCCCTACATCGAGTCCGTGACCCTGCCCGCCATCGAGCGCGGCCTCGCCAAGGCCGGCCGCAAGCGGGAGGACTTCGAGATCTCCTATTCGAACTTCGTGGTGACCGGCCGGGACGAGGCCGAGTTCGAAGCCAGCCGGAAGGCCGCGAAGGAGCGGATCGCCTTCTACGGCTCCACGCCGGCCTACAAGGGCGTGCTGGAGTCCATCGGGGTGGGCGAGCTGCAGGGCGAGCTGAACGCCATGTCCAAGCAGGGGCGCTGGCAGGAGATGGGCACGCTGATCACCGACGACGTCCTCGACGCCTTCGCCGTGGTGGGCGAGCCGGCCGAGATCGCGCCGGAGATGCTGCGCCGCTACGGCAGCTTCACCGACCGCACCTCGGCGTCGTTCCCGGTATCCGACGACGAGCAGCGCGCCGGAATCATCCGCACGCTGCGGGCCGGCTGATGAGCCTGCCGCGGGACATCGCGCTGACGCCGGAGCAGATCGACGAGATCATGGGCTCGGAGTGGAATCTGCGGGTAGCCACCCTGGGCCCCGGCACGCGGATCAACCTCACCCCCATGTGGTTCGGCTGGGCCGGCGGAGCCGTGTATTTCTACGGCCGCGGCCAGAAGGTGGTCAATCTGCGGCGCAACCCGAGCTGCAGCATCATCGTCGACCGCAACGTCCGCTTCCCCGAGCTCCAGGGCATCATGCTCCAGGGCGAGGCGAGCGTGCTCGAGACCGAGGAGGACGAGGCCCGGGACCCCCACCTGGAGGCCGTGAAGCGCCAGATGGGACGCAAGTACAACGGTGGCCACGGTCAGCCGGCCGTGGCCGACCCGGGGCCGTTCGAGGCCACGGCGCGCGGCCGCAACCGCCGCTGGGTGGTGCTGGTGCCGGACCATGTCGTCACCTGGGACAATTTCAAGCTCGGCTGAAAGCTCGGCTGAAAGCTCGGCTGAAGGCTCGGCTGAGACTTCCGCCACCCATCCACTCCCGGACACGCCCGGACGCCGCCGCACTGCGGACTGATGAGCGCCAGACCGCTGGCCGTACCGCGGCCGTTTTCAGGTTCTTTCCATACTTCTTAGAACGATTAGTTCTAGTTCATGGCGTAATGTGCGGTGGGCCGGCTGGCGATCTCAGTAAAAATAAAGGACACAGCGCGAGCACCCACTAACTTAAAACCCGTTTTCAACTCCCGCACAGTTCTCACCATAAATGTGCTCCATTTTTTCTTCAGTGTGTGACGGAAGCCCATTAGAATTCGCATCCAATTTCGGTGCTGGCGGGTTCGACCGGCCGGTGGAAGCAACGAGAGGGCAAACGCGTGCGACAGCTCTGGGAGCAGCTACCGTTTATCTTCAGACTGCAGGCCGGTCTGCTGGCGGCCATCGTGGTCGCGACCACGATCGTCGTGAACGTGGCGGGTCCGCAGGGTTACGAGCGCGTGGCCTTCGCCATTCCGGCGGCTGAGCACGTCCAGCGTCCCTGGCAGTCCGAGGTCGACGCGTTCGCCTCGCGGGTGAGCCGGGCCTTCGGCGTCCGCCGAAGCACGGCCGGCGAGTTCGCGAGCTGGATTCTCGAGGCATCCGAGCGCCAGCAGCTCGAGCCGGACCTGCTGGCCAGCCTGGTGCACACCGAGAGCACGTGGCGCAAGGAAGCGTTGTCCCCGGTGGGGGCGATCGGCCCGGCCCAGGTGCGTCCGAACTTCTGGAGCCGGTTCTGCGGCAGCTCCAATCTCCACGATCCGGCCGAGAACATCTACTGCGGCGCCCAGGTGCTGTCCCACCTGCGGGACCGCTGCGGCGACGAGATCTGCGCCCTGAAGGCGTACAACATCGGGCCCTACAGCGAGCGTGTCCAGGCGGCCCGCCGCTACGTCGCCAAGATCGACTGGGCCCGCAGCCAGCTCCGCGCCGAGGCGCTCTGACCCCTCCCGGGCGCGGTCGCCGGCTGCGCCACCCCCCATGAAACCTCGCTGAACGCCGGGTATGCTGCCCACAGCCGTCGACTGGGGAGGGTCGGTGATGGAGCTGTGGAATCTGACGCACTCGCGTCCCGATCACGCGCTGGCCGCCGCGCGGCGGGCGGAAGCCGCGGGCTGGGCCGGGCTGTGCGTGGTCGACTCCCAGAATCTGGCGCCGGACGCCTACGTCGCGCTGACCCTGGCGGCCACCGGCACCGGCGTCACCAACTCCGTCACCCGGCACCCGGCGGTGACCGCGTCCGCGGCCATGGCGGTGCAGCAGGTCTCGGGCGGGCGGATGGCGCTGGGCATCGGCCGCGGCGACTCGGCGCTGGCCCATCTGGGCCGGTCGCCGGCCCGGCTCGCCGGCTTCACCCGCTACGTGGAGGTGCTGCAGCAGTACCTGCGGGGCGAGGCGGTGCCCTTCGACCGCCTGGCGATGGACGACCGCATCGCGGCGCCGGTGGCGCACCTCGAGCTGGCCGACCATCCCGACGCCAGCCGCATCCGCTGGTTCGACCGGGATCTGCCCAAGGTTCCCCTGGAGATCGCGGCCACGGGACCCCGGGTCATCGAGGTCGCCGGCCGGGTGGCGGATCGGGTGCTGCTGACCCTCGGCGCCGTGCCCGAGCGGCTGCGCTGGGGCATCGACCTGGCGCGCCGGGCGCGGCAGGCGGCGGGCGGCGACCCCGACGGCCTGGCGATCGGCGCCTACGTCAACCTGGTGTGCCACGAGGATGCCGCGGTGGCCCGGGATCTGGTGCGCGGCGGGCTCACCACCTTCGCCCGGTTCTCGGTCATGCACGGCGACGTGTCCGGCCCGGCGGATCAGGACACCCGTGCGGTGCTGAACCGGCTGCACGACGGCTACGACATGCGCCAGCACACCCGGGCGGACTCGGGGCAGGCGCGGCTGCTGGACGACGCCTTCGTCGATGCCTTCGCCATCGCCGGGCCGCCCGATCACTGCCTCCGCCGCCTCGGTGAGCTCGCCGACCTCGGAATCGACAAGGTCATCGTCAGCGGCCCGACGGCGGGCAGCGACCGGCAGCAGGCCCGGGCCGCCATGGCGCTGCTCGACGAGGCCGTCGTGCCCGAATTCGCGGCGGGGAGCTGATGGAGGGCCTGGTCCGGATCGCCGGCCGCGACGACTATGCCGCCATCGAACGGCTCTGGCAGGCACAGAACCGGCATCACTCGGGCCTCGAGCCGGCGCGCATCCGGGAGGTGCCCGTCTGCCTCGCCCCCGACGAGTTCTCCCGCCACCTGAGGGACCCGGACACGGACTTCCTGCTGTTCGAGTCGCCACGGGGCGTGCTGGGGTTCGCGATGGTGGTCGAGCGCCGGATCGAGGGCGGGGTGGCGCGCCCCCGGGCCATCGCCTTCGTGCAGGAGATCTGCGTCGCCGAGACCGCCCGCCAGACCGGCATCGGCCGGTGCCTCATGAGCCACGTCGAGTCCTGGGCCCGGCGCCGCGAGCTGACGGACATCTACCTGAACGTCTGGGCGAGCAACGAGGGCGCGCTGGCGTTCTACCGGACCCTGGGCTTCGCCGCCTTGCGGCTCGAGCTGTGCAAGCCGGTGTCCGGCGACCACGATGCGCTCCTGTGACCACGACACACAGTCTGATCGGGAGGAAATCCGCATGACGGCTGAACGACGAATCCGTGGCGGCATCGTCACGACGCTGCTCCTGGCCCTGGTCGCGGTGGCGATCGCGGCCTGGCTGGCCCTGTCCCTGGCGTGCCCGTGCGAGCGCACGCCGGGCGGCTGGCTGTTCGGCGAGGCCGCCGCCGCGCCGGTGGACGACTGGACGTTCGCCAACGAGGTGCCGCTGTGCCAGATTCAGGTGTACCGGTGGGGCGTCGTCCCGCACTCGATCAATCTCAACTGCATGGCGTCGCAGGGCACGCTGTACCTGAGCTGCGCGGGCTGTGAGGGCAAGGTCTGGTCGAGCGCGGCGCTGGCCCATCCGGACGCCCGGCTGAGGCTGGACGACCGGATGTTTCCGGTACGCCTCAGCCGGGTCACCGACCCCCGGGTGCTGGACGAAGCCTGGAACGCGCGGGCCCGCAAGACCGGCCGGGGCGAGGGCGAACCGCGTCAGGACGGCTGGTGGTCCTTCCGGGTGGCGTCCCGCTGAGCCTGCCGGGGCTCACAGCGCCGCGATCACCCCGGGCAGCTCGTCGAGGCGGTCGATCCGCGCCGTCGCCCGGGAGAAGTCCTGGCCGCGGACGAAATCGTTCGCCACCACCACGCAATCGATGCCGGCCGCCACGGCGGCCCGCAGGCCGCGCTCGGAATCCTCCACCACGACCGCCTCGGCCGGCTCGGCGCCGAACCGTTCGAGGGCCGTGAGGTAGGGGTCCGGCGCGGGTTTGGCGCGCGGGTAGTCGCCGCTCGCCAGCACGAAGTCCATGTGGCGGACGATCTGCCGTTCGGCATGGATGAGCTCGAAGTCCGCCCGCCGGGCCGTGGTGACGATGGCCATGGCGTAGCGGCCGGCCAGGCCGGCGAGGACGGGCTCCACGCCGGGAATGCCGATGTCGCGCTCGCTCAGCAGCCGCTGGTAATGGACGTCCCGGGCCTCCCGGTGGCGGCGGATCCGGTCCTCGTCGATTCCGCGCCGCCGGGCCCGCTCCCAGGCCGTGATGCCGTGCGCCATGTCCTCCAGGTAGCCGTCCAGGGGGAGGTCCACGCCCAGCCGCGCCAGGGCCGACCGGGTCGCCTCGAAGTACAGGGGCTCGGTGTCCACCAGCACCCCGTCGTGGTCCCACAGGATGATCCGTTTCATGGTCGCGCCGGCGCGGGGCGCTGCGGGCGGCCCCGGCTCAGTAGCCGGCCTCGCCCCGCAGCACGGTCTGGGCGAAGTCCCGGTCCAGCGGCTCGTAGCGGTCGCTGCCCGGCTTCATGGCGTACAGGGGGTCGCTGACCTTGTCCGGGTCGTAGCCCTCCTCCCGCAGCTTGCCCTTCACCATCTTGAAGGTGCCGGTGACCGCGATCTCGGGTTCCACCCGCAGAAACAGCGGCACCGCGTAGCTCGGGAGCTGCTCGCGCACGTAGCGGGAGAAGGCCTCCAGGTCGAGCGCCTCGACACCTTCCTCCAGGGTCAGCGCCGCCATGCCGGCGCGGCCGTCGGCGCCGGGCACCTCCACGCCGTAGACGTTGCAGAAGCGGACCTGGTCGAAGCCGTTGATGATCTCGCCCACCTCGTTGGTGGAGACGTTCTCGGACTTCCAGCGGAAGGTGTCGCCCACCCGGTCGACGAACTGGTAGTGGGGATAGCCCAGGGTGAAGCCGGCGTCCACCTGACGCATCAGGTCCCCGGAGTTGAACCAGGCATCGCCTTCCTCGAAGGCGTCCCGGACGATCTTCTTCTCCGTCGCTTCCTTGTTGGTGTAGCCCTCGAACACCGCCTCGGGGTTGATCTGGCCGAGCAGCAGTCCCGGCTCGCCGGGCTCGACCTCGATGCAGCGGCCCCGCTCGTCGCGGACGATCTCGTCCCGGTCCACGTCATAGCGGATCAGCGCGTGGACGGCGGAGGTCATGCCGACGGTGCAGTCCTTGTTGAGCAGGTTGGCGAAGGCGACGTTGCCCTCGCTCGCGCCGTAGAACTCGGCGATGCGCTTGATGCCGAAGCGCGACTTGAACTCGGGCCAGACGTCCGGGCGCATGCCGTTGCCCATCATGCGCTTCAGCGGGTTGCGGTGATCGTCGGGCCGTTCCGGGGTGTTGACCAGATAGCGGCACAGCTCGCCGATGTAGATGAAACAGGTGGTGCCGTGCTCGCGCACTTCGCTCAGGAAGTTGCTGGCGGAGAATTTGCGGCGGATGAACATGCTGGCGCCCGACGAGATGGCGGCGCCGACGCCGATCATCAGCCCGGTGCCGTGGTACAGGGGCAGGCAGATGTACAGACGGTCCTTGTGGGAGCACTTCAGCCCCGCCTTGTGGGACAGCATGGCGCTGGCCAGATAGCGCCGGTTCGACAGCACCGCCGCCTTGGGCAGGCCGGTGGTGCCGGAGGTGAAGATGTAGAAGGCGCTGTCGCCGAGTACCACCTCGCCGGTCTCGCTCGGATTGACGTCGCCGGACTGGTCGGCGAGGTCGGCGAGATTCTGGGCCCAGTTGCCCGGCGGCCGGTCGTCGGCGCTGCCGGTGGGGTCGGGCACCCAGAGGAAGTCGTCGCCGTCGGCCAGGCCCAGCTCGTCCCTGGACTCCGCCACCGCGTCGGCCAGCTCGGCGCCGAACACCAGCTTGGCCGACTCCGTGGTGGTGACGCAGTGGACCAGCGGGCGGCCGCGCAGGTTGGTGTTGATCAGGCTGGCGGTGACGCCGAGCTTGTTGAGCCCGAGCACGGTGGCGAGGAACTCGACGCGGTTCTCCATCAGCACGCTGACGGCGTCGCCGCGGCGGAGGCCCTGGGACTTGAAGACCCGGGCGTAACGGTTGGCGAGCGCGTTCAGCTCGGCCCAGGTGACCTGGCGGCCCTCGAACAGCACCGCCGGGCGGTCGCCGTGGGCGGCCGCGGTACGCTCCAGCATGGCGCCGAGTCCGTCCCGGGTCTCCAGCGGCCGCGGCTGCATGCCTTTTTTCAGGGCCAGCAGCGTGGGTACCTGGGCGAGGGTCCGGGCGACGTCGGCGATTCCCATGCAAGTTCCTGTTTTTGAATGGAAAGCGCCCAAAGATAGCGGCCGTGGCTGCCCCCATCAAGGCGGATGTGTCATTCTCGGCCTTCGGGAAATTCTGCGAGGGGAGAGGCTCATGAACCAGTGGCAGGTCGGCGACGTCCGCATCACCCGCATCGTCGAGCTGGAGATCGCCGGCGGCACGCGCTTCATTCTGCCCGACGCCACCCGGGAGGCGTGCCTCACCCTGGACTGGCTGCGCCCCCATTTCATGGATGCCGAAGGCAACCTGGTGATGAGCGTGCATGCCCTGGTGGTGGACACCGGCAGCCGCCGGATCATCGTCGATACCTGCATCGGCAACGACAAGGAGCGCTCGATTCCGACCTGGAGCCACCTGCAGACGTCGTTCCTCCAGGACCTCACCGCGGCGGGCTATCCCCCGGAGACCATCGACACGGTGCTGTGCACCCACCTGCATGTGGACCACGTGGGCTGGAACACGATGCTGGTCGACGGCCGCTGGGTGCCGACCTTCCCGAACGCCCGCTACCTGCTGGCGGAGCCGGAATGGCGTCACTGGGATGGCGCCGACGACGATCCGATGAACGAGAACGTGCTGGACGACTCGGTGCGCCCGGTGTTCGAGGCGGGTCTGGTGGATCTGGTCGACTGGCAGCACCAGGTGTGCGACGAGGTGAACCTGGAGCCGACCCCCGGCCACACCCCGGGCCACGTCAGCATCCACATCCGCTCCGGCGGCCAGGAGGCGCTGATCACCGGTGACTGCATCCACCACCCCTGTCAGATGAGCCGGACCGACTGGTGCAGCTCGGCGGACGCGGACCAGGCCCAGGGACGCCGCACCCGGGAGGACCTGCTGGCGCGCTACGCCGACGGCGACGTGCTGGTGATCGGCACCCACTTCGCCACCCCGACGGCGGGCCGCGTGCGCACCCGGGCTGCCGGCGGCTACTGGCTGGACGTGGACTGACCCGCGCGGCAGCGTGACCGGCGTCACACGCCGGCCGGCAGGGCCCCCGCCCCAATCCGGGATTCCCTATGCTGTCTCTGATGTCCGTCAGGGACGGCGGGAGGCTGCGCAGTGCACTGCAGCACCTGGACATGACACCACCGGAGCCCGGGTTCGCCGCCACCGCGACCCGTTTCCGCCGCAGCTACATGCTGGCGGCCGCGCTGCCGCTGCTGACCTTCGTGGCGCTGGTGCTGATCGGAGTGACCTGGGAGCGCGGCGTGCTGTCGGAACGGTTCGCCGCGGCCAACCGCGAGCAGGCGGACACCGCCGAGCGCGCGCTGGAGAGCGTCGGCGAGGCGGTGATCCGCAACAAGGCCCGGGACGTCGCGGGACAGCTCGCCATCTACTTCCGCATGCACCGGGGGCGGTCCTTCGAGGACATGCGCCGCGACCCCGAGCTGCAGCGCCTCGCGGTGCAGCCCGTCGGCGAGACCGGCTATACCGCGCTGACCGAAGCCGCCGACAGCTACGCCATCCGCCTGCATCCCAATCCGGCGCTGGTCGACCACGACATGCGGTCACTGGCGGACGGCATGCCGGACTGGTGGCGCATCGTCGAGGCCGGCATCCACGGCCGGGAGGCGGACGGCCGCTACCAGTGGGTCGACCCCGACGGCGCCGTGCGGACCAAGTACATGGTCACCACGCCGGTGGCGGAGCCCGTGGACGGGGTGACGTTCATGGTCTCGGCGACGACCTACGTCGACGAGTTCTCGGCCCCGGCGATCGCCATGCGCCGGCAGTCGGACGACATTCTCGGCCGCTTCCAGCGGCATCTCGCCCAGCAGTGGGTGCTGCTCTGCGCCCTGGCCCTGGTGGTGCTTGCCGCGGCGGCCGGGCTGACCTACGTGCTGGGCAATCGGGCGGCGCGGCGGTTCATCGCGCCGATCGACGAGATGGCCGCCGCGGTGCGGGCGTTCGGCGGCGGCGTCGGGGAACCCATGCGGCTGCCCGGCGTCATCGACCGGCGCGACGAGTTCGGCACCCTGGCGCGGGCGCTGCGGCAGATGTCCCAGCAGCTCCGCGAGCTGTTCAGCCGCCTCGAGGGTCGGCTCGAGGAGCTGCACCGGACCCGGGAGGCCCTCGAGGACAGCGAGCGCCATCACAAGGCGCTCTACGAGGAGGCGAGGCGGACCGAATCCCGCTATCGCTCGCTGATCCGCGGATCCGCCGACGCCATCGTGATGCTCGACACCGATCTGCGCGTGACCTTCGTCAGTCCCGCGTTCACCCGGATGTTCGGCTGGACCGACGAGGACCTGAACGGGCGCCGCATTCCCTACATTCCGCCGGAGGATCAGGCAGCCGCCTTCGAGCGGCTGCGGCGGGTGCTGGGCGATGGCGACAAGCTGTCCGGCCAGGAGTGCCAGCGCATGACGCGGCACGGCCGGGTGCTCGACGTGAGCATCAGCGCCTCCCGGTTCGAGGACCACGAGGGCCGGCCCGCGGGGCTGCTGGTGATCATCCGCGACATCTCCGAGCAGAAGCGCATCGAGGCGGAGATGCACCGGCTGGAGCGGGTCAAGGCCATCGGCACCCTGGCGGGCGGCATCGCCCACGACTTCAACAACCTGCTGATGGTGATCCAGGGCAACGTGTCGCTGCTGCAGGCGCGGGCGGAACACGACGAGGACCGCGCCCGGCTGGCGAGCATCGAGGAGCAGATCGAGAGCGGCGCGCGGCTCACCAGCCAGCTTCTCGGCTACGCCCGCAAGGGGCGCTACGACGTCAGCGTGGCGAACCTGAACGACACGATCCGCAACACCGGAGAGACCTTCCGGCGCACCCGCAAGCAGGTTCGCGTGCACTACGACCTGGCGCCGGACCTGGCGCCGGTGGAGGCGGACTTCTCACGCATCGAGCAGGTGCTGCTGAACCTCTATCTGAACGCGGCGGACGCCATGCCGGAGGGCGGCGATCTGTGGCTCAGCTCCCGCAACGTCCCCGAGGACGAGCTCGGCTCACAGGACCGCGACCGCTACCCGGACGGCTGCGTGGAGCTGGTGGTGGCGGACACCGGCGTCGGCATGGCGCCGGAGGTGGTGGAGCAGATCTTCGATCCGTTCTTCACCACCAAGGACATGGGGCGCGGCACCGGTCTCGGGCTGGCCTCGGCCTTCGGCATCGTCGACGGCCATGGCGGCACGATCGGCGTGACCTCGGTGCCGGGGCAGGGCAGCGCCTTCACCATCCGGCTGCCGGCCACCGGCAAGGCCGTCGCCGGCGACGGCCCGGACCGGCGCCGCGCCGCCGACCCGGAGGACGGCGGCCGCGGCACCGTGCTGTTCGTCGACGACGAGGACATGGTGCTGCGGGTGGGCACGCAGATGCTGGAGCGGCTGGGCTATACGGTGATCCAGGCGGCCGGCGGCGAGGAAGCCGTCGAGCGCTACCGGGCCGGCGGCGACGACATCGACCTGGTGCTGCTCGACATGGTGATGCCGGGCATGAGCGGCAGCCAGGTGTTCGACACGCTGCGGGCGCTGGATCCGCACGTCGCCGTGCTGCTGTCGACGGGCTACAGCATCGACGGGCGGGTCGCCGACATGCTGGGTCGCGGCTGCCTGGGCTATGTTCAGAAGCCCTATTCGCTGGCCACGCTGGCGGAGAAGATCGACCAGGCGCTGGCCGCAGGGGGGCGGGCGCCGCCGGACCCGGCGGGGCCGGACCGGCCTCGGCGGCTCAGTCCCGGCTGACCGGCTCGGGCACGACCTCGAGCCCGCCGTCCCGGGCGAGCCGCAGCATCATGAGCTCGATGCGGTGGCGCGAGAACGGCACGTCCATGGCCACGAAGGCCACGCCGAGGGGAAACATCCAGAAGCCCAGCACCGGCAGGAAGCCGAGCACGCCGCCTACCATCAGCAGCAGCCCCAGCACCGAGCGCAGCCCGGGCGCCACGCTGTGACGGGCCCAGTACAGCGAGCGGTAGGAGATCGCGGCAATGCGGCGGCGCATGGCGGCGCGGCGCGGGCTGGCGTTCATACCAGCATCGGCCCGTCGCTGGGCGCGTCGTGCCGGTCCGGGTGGGACCGCCGCGCCAGGTCGGGGTCGATGGAGCGGAAGCGGTAGTGGCCGTCTTCGTCGAGCCGGCGTTCGATCCGGTTCTTGTGCATCAGCAGGTGCAGATGGGCGATGGCCTCGCCGAGGGCCATCATCATCTGCCGGGGGTCGAGTTCCCGGGCGAACAGCACCGGCAGCAGCTCCTTCGCGGTGGCCGGCGTCACGCAGTGCTCCTCGATGGCGAGCATGCGGTCCTCGTGGTGGCTGATCAGCTCGCGCAACCGCTCCCGCACGCCGTAGAAGGGCAGGTTGTGGGCCGGCAGCACCAGCAGGTCCGGCGGCAGCTTGAGCAACCGGTCGTGGGACTCCATCCAGTCCTTCAGCGGGTTCGCCTCGGGCTCCGTGGGATGGACGCTGACGTTGCTGGTGATGATCGGCAGGATCTGGTCGCCGGACAGCAGCACCTTCAGGGCCGGGCAGTACAGGCAGGCGTGCTCCGGGGAGTGGCCCGAGCCCACCACCACCTGCCAGGTCTGGCCGCCGATGTCGAGCACGTCGCCGTGCTCCAGACGCTGGTAGCCGGCGGGCATCTGCGGCATGGACATGCCGTCGCTGGAACGCTTCTCCCACTGGCGCCGGAGCTCGTCCAGGTATGCCGCGGGCATGCCGGCGCGGACGTAGAAATCCCGGGCGACCCAGTTGCCGTAGTTGTTGCCGCCCCCCGAGAACGCCCGGGCCTGGTAGTACTCGGCCCGGGTCATGTACAGCGGGCAGTGGAAGCGCTCGGTGATGTAGTGACTCTGGCCGACGTGGTCCGGGTGCATGTGGGTGCAGATGACGCCGATCACCGGTCGGCCGCCCAGCTCCCGCTCGAACACCGTCTCCCACAGGGCCGAGACGTCGGGCAGGGGCAGCCCGGTGTCCACCACCCACCAGCCGTCCCGGTCCTCGAGGAGGTACAGGTTGATGTGGTTCAGGGACCCGCCCATGGGCATGGTCAGCCAGCGGACGCCGGGCGCCACTTCCAGGGTGGTGCCGGGCTCGGGGTGCTCGGCCCAGGGGTACTCGAGATCGGTCATCCCGCCAGCATACCGGAAATCCGCCGGCGGCGGATCGCCCCATCTGGGCAATCCCGACGCCGATGATTTAGATTAACCGGCTGCGAATCGACGAAACCCGAGGGGAGGAACGCCGCCATGGCCATGAACGTGAAGCCCGTGCCGACGCTGGACGACCGGATCAACGAGATCCGGCTGGCGACGGCGGAGATCATCAACAGGGAAATCCTGCCCAACGAGGGCAAGCTGTGGGTCGGCCTGTCCGACAGCGCCAACCAGCCCAACGAGGCTCGCGAGGAGGCCAAGGAGCTGCGCAGGCACGTTCAGAACGAGGCGCGCAAGGCCGGCCTGTGGGCGCCCCATCTGCCCGAGGAGTTCGGCGGCATGGGCCTGACGTTCCTGCAGCACGCCTACATGAACGAGGTGCTGTCCTACAGCCCCGGCGCGTCGTCCCTGTTCGGCGTGGTGGCGCCCAATTCCGGCAACCAGAAGATCCTGGTGAAGTACGGCACCCCGGAGCAGCACGAGAAGTGGCTGAAGCCCCTGGTGGACGGCACCATGCAGTCCGGCTTCTCCATGACCGAGCCCCACAACCCGGGCTCGGATCCGCGCGCGCTCACCACCCGGGCCGTGCTGGAGGGCGACGAGTGGGTCATCAACGGCCACAAGTGGTTCACCTCCAACGGCCACGCCGCGGACTTCTACATCGTCATGTGCCGCACCGCCGACCCGGACGCCCCCGGCGAGGGCAACGACAAGATGACCCAGATCATCGTCCCCAAGGACACGCCCGGCGTGAACATCGTCCGCGGCGTGCCGGTATGGGGCCGTCCCTCCAGCCACTGCGAGATCATCTACGACAACGTGCGGGTGCCGAAGGAGAACCAGCTCGGCCGCACCGGCACGGGCCACCAGGCCGCCCAGGACCGGCTCGGCGCCGGCCGGGTCTACCACTGCATGAACTCCATCGGTTCCATGTGGCGGGCCTTCGACCTGATGATCGAGCGCCTCACCACCCGGGAGGTGCACGGCGGCGAGAAGCTCGAGGACAAGCAGTTCATGCAGGGATTCATCGCCGAGAGCTACATGGACATCCAGAGCGCCCGGCTGATGACCATCCACTGCGCCGAGAAGATGGAATCCGGCGCCGATCCGCGCACCGACATCTCGGCCATCAAGATCTACGTGCCGGCGGCCTACCACCGGGTGGTGGACCGGGCGATTCAGGTGTGGGGCGCGGCCGGCGTGAGCGGCGATCTGCCGCTGGCGGGCATGTACCAGGGCGCCCGCACGCTGCGGCTGGCGGACGGGCCCGACGAGGTGCACAAGATCCTCATCGCCAAGCTGATCCTGCGCCGCTATCACTCGGGCGAAACCTGGGATTTCGGTAACTGACAGCGCGGCCTGCGGGCCGCCCGGAGGAGACGTTCATGGACTGTCCGAAGTGCCCCGGCACCCTCGAGCCCAAGACCTACGGCCGCAAGATCACCGTGCACCGGTGCAACGAGTGCGGCGGGCTGCTGTGCAAGCCCGAGACCCTGCTGGAGATGAAGCGCGAGTGGATGTCGGAGGCGGTGCTCGACGCCGGCGACCCCCGGCTCGGCAAGGCGCTCGATCAGCTCGACGACATCAAGTGCCCCGAGTGCAGCACCGTCATGGACAAGACCAGCGACGAGCGCCAGACCCACATCTGGTACGAGAGCTGCCCGTCCTGCGGCAACCTGTTCTTCGATGCCGGCGAGTTCACGGATCTTAAGTACGACACGCTCATGGACCGGCTGCGGGGCCTGGTGCGCGGCCGGCGGCCGGCGTCCTGATGCGCGCCCTGGCCGGCGCGGCTGCGATGGCGCTTCTGTCCATCGCGTCGGCGCCGGCGGCCGGCGAGGTCACGGCGCGGGCGCCGGAAGGCTTCGTCGTGCGCCACGAGATGATGCTGGCCGCCGCCCCGGAGGCGGCCTACCGGGCTCTGGTCGACGACGTGGCCCGGTGGTGGAACGCCGACCACTCCTACTCGGGTGTGGCCGGCAACCTGTCCATCGACGGGCGCGCCGGCGGCTGCTTCTGCGAAGCGCTGGCGGGCGGTGGCAGCGTCGAGCACATGCGCGTCGTGTTTGCGCAGCCCGGCCGGCTGCTGCGCCTGTCCGGCGGGCTCGGACCGCTCCAGGGCATGGGTGCCGGCGGCGTGATGGACTTCGCCTTCGAGCCGGTCGAGGCCGGCGGCACCAGGCTGCGGTTCAGCTACACCGTCGGCGGCTTCGCGCCGGGCGGTCTGGAGGGCATGGCCGACCCCGTCGACGGCGTGCTCGCCGATCAGCTCGGCCGGCTGCAGCGCCATCTGGCCGCGGCGGGTTCCGGCTAACCGGCTCCGAACAGGTCGTCGAACTGGCGCGGCGCGTTGCTGGTGCGCGACCGGCGGATGCAGCCGGCGAGGCGGCGGACCCCTTCGCCGATGGTGTCCAGATCCAGATGGCCGAAGGCGAGGCGCAGGTACGGCACGTCGGCGGCGGCGACGTGGAAGGCGGAGCCGGGCAGGTAGTGAACGCCGTCCGCCTGGGCGAGATCCCACAGCTTGCGGCGGTCCGTGTCCCCGGGCAGCCGCACCCACACGAACAGGCCTCCCGGCGGCCGGGACCAGACGCAGACGTCGTCGAGCTCCTCGGCGAGGGTGGCCAGCAGATGGTCGCGCTTGATCCGCAGGGCCGGATTGACGGTGGCCGCATGGGCCTCGATGCCGTCGGCGTAGAACTCGGCGGCGATGGCGGCGGCCAGGGTGTTGCTGCCGGCGTCGTTGCGGCGCGCGGTGATGCGCTCGAGCATGGGCGGCCGGGCCAGCACGTAGCCGAGCCGGAACCCCGGCGCCAGGATCTTCGACAGCGAGCACAGGTAGATCAGATCGGGACCGTCGTCGAGGGCGTACATCGCCGGCTCGACGGGCCCTTCGTAGTGCACGTCGGCGTAGCAGTTGTCCTCCACCACCGGCACGCCGTAGCGCCGGGCGAGCTCGATGAGGGCCAGGCGCTCCTTCCGGGGCATGACGAACCCGGTGGGGTTCTGATAGGTGCTGATGGCGTAGATGAACTTCGCCTGGCGGCCTTCGCGGTCGAGTCGTGCCAGGGTGTCCGCCAGGGCGTCCAGGCGCATGCCCGTGTCGCACAGCGGGATGCCTTCGAGCGAGAGGCCGATGTTCCGGTAGGCGGACAGGGTGCCCGGGTAGCTGAATTCCTCGAGGATCACCGTGTCGCCGGGAGCCTCCTGCAGCGCCTGGGCGGTCAGGGTCACGCCCTGCATGGAGCCGTTGGTGAGCACCAGGTGGTCGGGATCGACCGGCACGCCTTCCCGTGCTGATTCCCGCCGGGCCATGGCGCGGCGGAAGCCGGGATGGCCGAGGGCGCCGGGGTAGTCCGTGAGCGCCCGGGCGTTGTCGGCGATGGCACGCTCTGCCGCCGCCTGCAGGGCGGCCACCGGAAACGTGTCCGGGTCGGCCCGGCCGCTGCCGAAATCGAACTGCCGGTCTGTCATGGCGCCCCTCCGATCTTCTCCCTCGCCGGAGGGAACCGTACCGCACTGGAGGGGCCTTGGGGATACCCGGCGCGGTAGACTGGGGCGATTCCGGTCGAGGCGGGGAGCACCATGATGGCATCGGATTCGAATGGCGGCGCCACGCCCGGCAGGGGCTGGCGCACCCGTGTGGCACTGGCCGGACTAGCGGTGGTCACCGCGCTCGCGGGCTGTCAGAGCCCGCCGGCGCCCCAGGGGCCGGTGGTCGAGGTGGCCGGCGGCGCCATCGCCGGCACGGTCGAGGACGGCGTGCGCGTGTTCCGCGGCATCCCCTACGCGGCCGCGCCGGTGGGCGAGCGCCGCTGGCGCGCGCCGGCGCCGCCGGAGGCCTGGAACGGGGTGCGTCGGGCGGCGGCCTTCGGTCCCGCCTGCCCGCAGCCGTCCCGTCCCGACCGTCCGAGCCGGGTGGGCGAAACCGCCGAGGACTGCCTGTTTCTCAACGTCTGGGCGCCGCCGGAGGCCCGGGAGGCTCCGGTCATGGTGTGGATACACGGCGGCGCCTTCCGCCTCGGCTCGGGCGCTCAGCCGTTCTACGACGGCACCAGCTTCGCCGCCAACGGCGTGATCCTGGTGACCTTCAACTACCGGCTCGGCCGATTCGGGTTCTTCGCCCATCCCGCCCTCGACGAAGGCGGCAACTTCGGCCTGATGGACCAGGCGGCGGCGCTGGCCTGGGTCCGGGACAACATCGGCGCCTTCGGCGGCGACCCCGGCAACGTCACCGTGTTCGGCGAGAGCGCCGGCGGCGCCAGCGTGCTCTACCTGCTCACCTCGCCGAAAACGGAGGGTCTGTTCCAGCGCGCCGCCGTGCAGAGCGGCGGCGGGCTGCAGATCACCCGGCATCTGTCCGAGGCGCGCGGCCGCCTGCCGTCGCTGGTGACCCTGGGCACCCGCTGGCGCGGCGCCGACGTGGACGCCGGGGCGCTGCGGGCCCTGCCGGTGGACGAGGTGATCGGCGAGGAGCTCGGCGGCGGCATCGGCGCGACCGGCCCGGTGATCGACGGCGACTGGGTGGTCGGCGACCCGGGCAGCCGGCTGCTCGCCGGTGAGTTTCACCGAGTGCCGGTGCTGGTCGGCGCCAACTCGAACGAGGCGAGCGTGCTGACCGCTTTCGGCACCGACGCCGAGCAGGCGGTGTCGGCCTCGCGGGTCGATCCCGGCCGCCTCGAAGCCCTCTATCCGATGGCGGACCGGGAGCGGGTGGCCTGGGGTGACGCGGCCTTCGTCGCCGGTGCCAGGCTCACCGCCAAGGCGGTGGCCGAAGCCGGCGAGGAAGCCTACCTCTACCACTTCGACTACGTGCTGGAACGGCGCCGCGACAAGGTGCCCGGCGCCGGCCACGGCAGTGAAATTCCTTTCGTTTTCAACACGCTGGACGAGCTGCCGATGCCCCGGCTGCTGGTGAGCGACGCCGACCGGGCGATGGCCCGGCGGCTGCACAGCCACTGGCTGAACTTCGCCCGGAGCGGCGATCCCGCCGGCGCGGCTGAAGGCTACTGGCCGGCCTACGCCCCGGCCCGGGACACGCTGCTCTACATCGGCAGTGACCGGGTCGAGGCCCGCTCGGGGCTGCGCCGCGCGGCGCTGGACTTCCACGAGGATCGCTGGCGGCGGGCGACGGGCCGCTGAGGCCCGTCTGGCGGGGGGTCAGAGCGGCACGGGCCGGTCCTCGGCGGCGCTGCGATAGCAGGCGTCGACGATCCGGTGGGCGGCCAGGGCATCCTCGAAGTCCGGCCGTGCGGGCTTGCCGGCGGCGGCCGCCTCGAGAAAACGCCGGTCCGACAGGCCGCCCAGGCGCCTGAGGTCCTCGTCCCGGGCGTGCAGGGATTCCTCCGCCATGAACCGCGCCAGCACCTCGTCGCTGGACAGGGTTCGCGGCGGATCCTCGCCGGTCTCGATGGTCAGGCTGCCGAAATAGTCCTGGTGGGTGTCGAAGCGGGCGCGGCTGCAGAACACCTCCAGGTGCCGGCTGGACTGCCGGCTCGGCACGTCGTGCCACACCGAGGTGAGCGAGCTGACGGCGCCGCCGGCGTGCTGGAAGGTCACCACCGCCACGTCCTCGATCCCCGGATGCCCGCTCACCTCCCGGGTGCGGCAGTGCACCGTGTCGATCTCGCCGAACAGACGCCGCAGCAGGTCCACGTCGTGAATGGAGTGCTCGAGCAGCGTGCCGCCGCCGGCCCGGGCCACGTCGCCACGCCAGGTGGAGCCGTAGTGCCCGCCGACCGGAAAGCACTGATCGTCACGGAGGTGGGCGGCCAGTACCGGACCGGCGCGGGTCATTTCCGCGGCCAGCGCCCGATAGACCGGGCTGTAGTGGAGCACCAGCCCGACCTGGTGGGTGACGCCGGCGTCGCGGACCGCGGCCGCCATGGTCTCGGCTTCCGCGAGGGAGCGGGCCAGGGGCTTCTCGCAGAACACGTGCCGGCCGGCGGCGGCCGCCGCCGTCACCAGGTAAGGATGCTCGGCGGTCTCGGTGCAGACGTAGACCGCATCGCAGGCGGCGATCACGTCCTCGGGATCTTCCGTGACCAGGGGGCAGTCGGCGATGGCGGCGAACTGCTCGGCCCGCTCGATGAAGCGGTCGCAGACCGCGTGATACTCGATGTCCACTAGGCCGTGCTGCTGGATGTCCTTGATGTTGCGGGCGTGGAAGGTGCCGATGTGCCCGCAGCCGATGAGGCCCACTTTCAGAGTCATGATGATGCGCGTCGACTGTCCCGTCGGGGAGTATCGTTCACCGCCGCCCGCCGGGCCAGAGTCACCGCGCGACCGTCTCCGTTCCTGCATCGGAGGCCGGAAACGTGTGCGCGTCTGTTGACATGTCGCACCGGCAGGCGCAGTATCCGCCGCTCGCTGAAAGACGGATAACGGTACTCACCGCCGAAGACGTTACGGAATCATGAACTTCGCCATCTGCAACAAGACCATGGACACCACCCCGGTGGCGCAGCGCCTGCGCGACCACCTGTGGGTGATTTCCGTGCATGGAGGGCCCGGTTCCGGCGGATAGCGAACTTCTACGACAAGCAAAGAAGCTCGAAAGAACCCCGGAGCGCGGACCGCCTCCGGGGTTTTTTCGTTTCAGGGGCCCGGTATTTCCGGGTGGAGCAGGGGCTCGAGAGCATTCGAACCATGAACGGTCAGATACCAAGACGCGGCCTCGAGAAAAATGTCGCCAACACGCTGGCGCTGGGCTTCTTCCAGGTGTTCCTGGTGTTTCTGCCCATCGCCGTGCCGTTCTTCCAGAGCAAGGGGCTCGACATGCAGCAGGTGTTCCTGCTGCAGGCGATCTTCGGCGCGGTGGTGATGATCACCGAGGTGCCGTCCGGCTACGCGGCGGACGTGCTCGGCCGCAAGCCGACCCTGGTGGTCGGCGCGGTGATCGCCGGCATCGGCCACACGCTGCTGCTGTTCGCCGACGGCTTCCTCGGGCTCGCCCTGTTCGAGATCGCCCTGGGCGTATCGGCGAGCCTGATTTCCGGGGCGGACCTGGCGCTGCTCTACGACAGCGAGGCGGCGTTGGAGCGGCCCGAGGAAGAGCAGCGCAAGGTGGTGGGGCGCCTCTACGGCATCCGCACGACGTCGGAGGCGGTGTCTGCGGTGCTCTGCTCCGTGCTGCTGCTGCTGTGGTCGATGGACGCGGTGATCTACGTCCAGGCGGCGGCGGGCTGGATACCGCTGCTGCTCGCGGTGCGGCTGGTGGAGCCGCCGGTGGCGCGGCTGGAGCAGACCGGACACCTGCAGAACATGGGGCGGATCTGCCGTCACATGATGCAGGACAGCGTGGTGCTGCGGCTCACGTTCCTGGCGCTGTGCGTGTGGAGCCTGACGACGTTCTACGCCGTCTGGCTGATCCAGCAGCTCTGGCAGGATCAGGGCATCGAGCTCGGCCTGTTCGGCTACCTGTGGGCGCTGCTCACGGCGGTGGCCGCCGTCGGCGGGCGCTGGGCCCACGTGGTCGAGGCCCGGATCGGCACCTCCGCCGTGCTGGTGCTCATGGGCGTCCTGCCGGCGCTGGGGTATCTCGGTCTGGACCTGCTGGGTCCGGTGGGGGCGTTTCTCGCCAGCGCGAGCTTCTTCCTCGCCCGGGGCGTGGGGCTCGTGGTGCTGCGGGACGCGTTGAACCGCCGGGTGCCGGGCACCTTCCGGGCCACGGCGAACTCGCTGGCGAGCTTCGGCTTCCGCGGCGCGTTCGTGCTGACCGGGCCGGTGGTGGGCCACGGGCTCGACCTGTGGGGCATGAGCACCATGCTGTGGCTGCTCGCCGGAGCGACGCTGGTGATCTTCGCCGGCATCATCCTGCCCCTGGTGGCCGCGGCCAGAGCTCACCGGGTGATGGCCGGGGCGGCGTGATGCCGCCCCGGCCGATCTCCGGCCGCCACGAGTTCACAGCCGGTCGACGACTCCCAGGAGCGCCGCGGGCGACTCGACGATGTCCCAGGGCGCCGCTCCCTCCAGTTCCTCCCTCGATCCGAACCCCCAGGTGACCCCGATGGCGCGCAGGCCGTTGGCGGTGGCGGCTGCAACGTCGCTGGCGCGATCGCCGATCATCACCGCATCAGGTCCGATCGCGCCGGTCCGCAGCAGGGCGGCGAGCTGATCCGTCTTGGCGATCCCGACGTCGCCGCCGTCGACGAAGTCGAAGCGGTGGTCGAGGGTGAACATCGCGAGGATGCGCTCGGCGAAGTCCCGGCGCTTCGCGGTGCACACGCCGCAGGGGTGGGATCGACCCCGCAGGGCATCGAGCACCTCGGGCACGCCGTCGTAGAGGGTGTTCTCGGCGTAGCCGAGGCGGCCGTAGCGGTCGCGGAAGGCGGCCACCAGGGCGTGCACGCCGTCCTCGCCGATCCCCGGGATCAGGGCCCGGAAGGTGTGGTCGATGGGCGGCCCGATGTAGCGCGGGAACTCCTCCCGCGGCACCGGATCCGCGGCCACGGTGGCCAGGGCGAAATTCACGCTGCGCCAGATACCCTCGAACGGGTCGCTCAGGGTGCCGTCCAGGTCGAAGACCAGGGCGGGGCGGCGGCCGTTGTGCTGCCGCCCGGTCAGCCCACGTCCACCGCTTCGATGAGCCCGGGCCGCAGCAGCGGGCCGCGGCGCTTGCGCTCGTACTTCTGCGCCGGCGTGTTGACGATCTCGGTCAGCTCGCCGGCGGCGAGGCCCGCCTCGATGCGCTCGGCGCTCGCGTCGTCGTAGAGCGTGGTGCGCTGCCGCGGTCGCCGGCCCGAAAACTCGATCATGTCGATCATGAGCTGGGGCGAGGTTTCCTGGCCGTGGGTGGTGCCCGCCGCCCGGGAGATGCTCTCGTTCATCAGCGTGCCGCCGAGGTCGTTGCAGCCGGCGTTGAGGCACGCCTTCACGCCCTCGTAGCCGAGCTTCACCCAGCTCGCCTGGATGTTTTCGATGTGGGGATACAGCGCCAGCCGGGCCACCGCGTGCATCAGCACCGCCTCCCGAAACGTCGGCCCCTTGCGCGCCTTGCCCTTGAGATACATGGGCGCTTCCATGTGCACGAACGGCAGCGGCACGAACTCGGTGAAGCCGCCGGTGCGCTTCTGCAGGTCGCGGATGCGGATCAGGTGCCGGGCCCAGTGCTCGGGCCGCTCCACGTGGCCGTACATGATGGTGGCCGTGGTGCGGAAGCCGACGTTGTGGGCCGCTTCCATGACGGCCAGCCACTGCCCGGTGTTGATCTTGTCGGCGCAGATGACCTGGCGCACCTCGTCGTCGAGGATCTCCGCCGCGGTACCGGGCAGGGTGCCGAGGCCGGCTTCCTTCAGGCGGCGCAGGTAGGGTTCCAGGTCCTGCTCCAGGGTGGCCGCGCCCTGCCAGACTTCCAGCGGCGAGAACGCGTGCACGTGCATCTCGGGCACCGCGGCCTTCACGGCGCGCAGGATGTCGGCATACTTGTCACCCGTGTATTCCGGGTGGATGCCGCCCTGCATGCACACTTCGGTGGCGCCGCGCTCCCAGGCCTCCACCGTGCGCCGGGCGATCTCCTCGTCGGACAGGTCGTAGGGCCGGCCGCGCAGGTTCTCCGACAGCTTGCCCTTGGAGAACGCGCAGAACTGGCACTTGAAGTAGCAGATGTTGGTGTAGTTGATGTTGCGGTTGACGACGTAGCTGACGGTGTCGCCGTTCACCGCAGCGCGAAGGGCGTCGGCGGCCTGGACCACGGCGCTGAAGTCGTCGCCGCGGGCGGCGAACAGCCGCACGATCTCCGCTTCGCTGAGATCGGCGCCGGCGCGGGCCTTGTCGAGAATGGCCGTCAGGTCGGCGGACACCTGCCGGGGCGGGCGCTTGATGGCCTCCAGAACGTCCGCCGGCGGCGCGATCTCCTCGCCCGGGCACCAGTCGTCGGTGCGGGCGGCGCCTTCCGCGTCCACCTGCTCGAGAATGCGCTCATGCAGTCCCGGGTCCACCCAGGTGTCCAGGTCGCGGACGAAGGACGGATACACGGTCAGCCGCTCGTGCAGGTGCTTGCCGGCGCGGGCGGTCTCCCGGGCCAGCTCCTCGAGATGGGGCCAGGGCGCCTCGGGATTGACGAAGTCCGGAGTCAGCGGCGACACGCCGCCCCAGTCGTTGATGCCGGCGTCGACGATCTGCGGCAGCACGCCCGGGCTCAGGTTCGGCGGCGCCTGCACGCTCATGGCCGGGCCGAACAGGATGCGCGCCACGGCGATGGTCCACAGCAGCTCGTTCAGATCCGGCTCCGGCGCGTGGGCCATCTTGGTTTCCGGCTTGGCGCGGAAATTCTGGACGATGATCTCCTGGATGTGGCCGTGCCGCTGATGGACGTCGCGGATGGCCAGCAGGGACTCGACCCGCTCCCGGCGGGTCTCGCCGATGCCGATCAGGATGCCGGTGGTAAATGGCACCCTCGCCTCTCCCGCCGCGCGCAAGGTCGCGATCCGGGCGGCGGGCTGTTTGTCGGGCG
>MDTG01269633.1_pt1 | contig 24010 bp, 26 predicted proteins | sample 811421 | NCBI WGS metagenome assembly MDTG01 (sample SAMN05326645, study PRJNA326480) | marine metagenome | isolation source: seawater | place: Pacific Ocean: South East | collected 2011
CAACATTAATAACTTTATATACAGGTTATGAATATGCAAATAATATTTTTACAAAATGAAAATATCAATTGTCAGTGGTGGATTCGATCCAATTCATTCTGGGCATATAGCCTACCTCAAATCTGCTAGAGAATTATCTGACTACTTAATAGTTGCTCTAAATAGTGATGAGTGGCTTATCAATAAAAAGAAAAAAGTATTCATGTCTTTTGAGGAAAGAAAAAATATTTTGATTAATATTGAATGTGTTGATGAAGTCATAGGATTTGTGGATGACGACGAAGGAAGCTGCATTAACGCCTTAAATAAAGTTAAAGAAAAATATCCAGATCATGATCTTATATTTTGCAATGGCGGCGATCGAAATAAAAATAATATTCCAGAAATGGCTGTAAAAAATATTTCTTTTCAATTTGGTGTTGGCGGAAATGGAAAACAAAACTCTTCCTCATGGCTACTTAAAAACTGGAAACATGAAAGTGAAAAAAGAGTATGGGGCTTATTCTATAACTTGTTCGATTCAGATGATGTTAAAGTAAAGGAATTAGTTATTAAACCCCATAAAGGCATGAGCTTTCAGAGGCATAAAAAAAGAAATGAGATTTGGTTGATTTCAAAAGGATCATGTGAGATTTTTTATTCCAGAAATAATCCAGATTCAAAAAATAAAATAATTCTAAATAAATTTGATGAATTCAGAGTATCAAAGGGTGATTGGCATCAAATTACAAATCCTTTTGAAAATGATTGTCATATCATTGAGATTCAGTATGGAGATGCAGTCATTGAAGAAGATATCGAAAGGTTAAATTATTATGAAAAATAAAATTCCTAATTTGTGCTTTAATTTACTAATTATATGCAATACACTCACCGTACAATAGGCTGGATGGCAGAGTGGTTATGCAGCGGCCTGCAAAGCCGTTTACTCCGGTTCGATTCCGGATTCAGCCTCCATTGGTTATGAATATTGCAATTATAGGATATGGATTTGTAGGAAAGGCATTGTTTAATGCTTTAAATGACGATGTCACAGTTCTTAAAGTGGACCCAAAGCTTGGTACCACTGTTGAACAATTAAAGAAGTTTGAACCAGACTGTACTTTTTTATGTCTTCCAACACCAATGCATGATGATGGTAGTCAAGACATTTCAATTGTCATGGAAACGCTCTTAAAAATCAAAGAAATTGATATTACTTCTTTGATTGTAATTAAGAGCACTATTCACCCTGGCAACATACAAAGAATTCAAAAGATTTTTCCTGACTTTGTATATAATCCAGAATTTTTGAGGGAAAAATATGCAGATGATGACTTTATAAATTCTAAATTAATTGTTTTTGGTGGCAAGAAGTCTTCACGAGATAAGCTCGGCGAAATTTACGAAAAATATACAAGATGCAGAACAAAAGAATATATAAATACAGATCCTGAAGCTGCATCATTGGTTAAATATGCAATTAATTCTTTTCTAGCAACAAAAGTTATTTTTTTTAATGAGTTAAAGAGCTTACTTGTATCATCTAATAGTACTGAAAAATGGGAAAATTTTATTGAAATCATATCGAAAGATAATAGAATTGGCAGCAGTCATATGAACGTTCCTGGTCATGATGGCAGAAATGGTTTTGGTGGAGCATGTTTACCTAAAGACTCATCTGCAATAATTAAATACGCTGATTCATTGAAAATCGACATGACCTTAATAAAAACAACCATTAGTACTAACAATCACATAAGAGCATCGTATAATAGTAAAACTGATCGTGAAAACGAACAAAATATTATTTATAAAGATAAAGAGGAGTAATAGATAATTTAGCCCGAGTGGTGGAATTGGTAGACACAAGGGACTTAAAATCCCTCGATAGAAATATCGTGCCGGTTCAAGTCCGGCCTCGGGTACCATTAATTATTTTAAAGAAATTATGGAAAACGACGTAACAATAAAAAGTATATTTTTTATATTACTTAAGAAAATTAAATTAATATTTATCGTTTCATTGTTTATGCAACTCTTATTATTGATATACCTTCTGCTTCAACCCAATGAGTTTGAAAATAAAGTAATTATAAAACTTGAATCACAAAACCCTGATAAGTTTGACTCCTCTGACTTAATAAGTATTTCAGGTATAGATATAGGTTCTCAAGATACTTTTACGTCAGAAGTTTTAGAAACTGCAAAATCTTTGGATTTCTTCGAATATTTTATTGAAAAAAGAAATATTGCTCCACAGATTATAGCTGCAGTTCCATCAGGAAAAGATGATTGGTTAATTGATGAAAATATTTATGATATTAAATCTAATAAGTGGATTAGAGACGTTAGTTTTCCATATTCAATAATCCCAACTGTTCAAGAGCTTCATGAGGTTTTTTTTAAGGAGCATCTCAGAATCGATCTAGATCCAAAAACTGATTTTATTATAGTTAGGACAAAACATTTTTCTCCTCAACTTATCTTTGATTGGTCTAATTATTTCATAAGTGATCTAATGGAATACTTAAGAGAAAAAGAGCTAAAAACAAGTAAAGTTTTATTAGACTATTATTTCAACGAAATATCGAATAGCTCAAAATATATTGTTAACGAATCACTGCCCAAAATTATAGAGGATAAAATTGTTAATGAGATATTAGCAAAAGCACTTCCAAACTATAAATTTTACTTTATCCAAAAGCCATACAAGCCAGAGTTTAATAACAATAATAGATTTCTTAATTTTATTTTTTTTAGTATTTTTATATATATTTTAGTTTCAGCTTTTATATTTTTTATTACTATCAACCAAAATGAAAAAAATCAATAATCCGGTTTTAATTCTTGCCGGTGGAAAGGGCACAAGAATAAAATCAGTCCTAAAGTCTACTCCAAAAGTTTTAGCTCCAATTGGGGACCAGCACTTCTTATATTTTTTAATCAAAAGGTTAACATCCATTGGATTTAAGAACTTTGTTTTTTTACTAGGCTTCAAGCACTTAGTTGTAAAAAAACAAATAGAAAATATGTCTAAAAAATTTGATATCAACTTAAGTTATATCATTGAAAATAAATCTCTTGGAACTGGTGGAGCAGTCATTAATGCTATAGAGGAATTAAATTTAAAAGAACCTTTTTTTTTAACTAATGCTGATACATGGATAAATGGAAACCTAAAAAAATATCTTGAGCTCATGAAAGAAAATTCTATTTTGCTTGTAAAATCTAATTCACCAGATAGATTTGGGACAATAGAATTGGATAAAAATAGCATGGTAAAAAAGTTTGTTGAAAAAACAGATAAAAGCACTGGATACATTAACTCAGGTTTTTATTTTTTATCTCCAGAGATATTTAAAAAATTTTCTTCTCCATGCTCACTTGAAAATGAAATATTTCCATCTTTTGAAGGTAAATCAATCTTACATGGAATGCAATCAGATCTCCGCCTAACAGATATAGGTGTCCCTGAAGATTATTATAAATTTAAGCGTAGTTTCGATGAAAGATTTTAATAAGATTACCCTTAATATTGACAGCACAATATTACAAGCAATGAAAAAGATTAATCTTAATAGCTTAGGTTGTGTATTTGTTGAAGATAACAATAAAATTTTAGGAGTCCTTACAGATGGTGACCTGAGACGAGCAATAATTAAAAAAAATAAAACGAACGAAAATATTAAAAAATACGTAAATTATGATTTTTATAAATTATATGAAGGCTATCAAAATGAAAATATTTTAAAAATTTTTGATCTTGGTATACGAATTGTCCCGATCTTGAATAATAAAAATCAGTTAGTTAATTTTATCAATCGTAAAGACTTTTTTAAGTATGAATTTTTAAAAGATCAATTAAAAGACGTGCAAATACGATCAAGAGCGCCATCAAGAATAAGTTTTGGCGGAGGAGGTTCTGATGTTACAAGTTATTATAAAGATAATGAGGCATGTATTTTTAATACTTCCATTAACTTGTATTGTAATGTTTTTCTTGAAATTAAAGCATCTAAGAAAATAATTATTGATTCCCAAGATTTAGAAAAAGTTTATGAATTCTCATCATTTTCAAAATTAGTAAATGATGACTCTGAATCTCTTGCATTAATAAGAAATATAATTAAAGAAGTCAAACCAGATTATGGATTTAATATGACAATCAGATCTGATTTTCCAATTGGATCTGGTTTAGGTGGTTCATCTACAGTTGTTGTTGCTATTCTTGGTGCTTTCAACGAAATTAGAGCAAATAAATGGTCAAAGTACGAGGTTGCTGAACTAGCATTTAAAATTGAAAGGCTTGTAATGAATATTAAAGGTGGTTGGCAAGATCAATACGCTTCATCAATTGGCGGATTTAATTTTATGACATTTAGATCTGATAAAAATACTGTTGATTGCCTAAGATTTGATGAAAATACTGTTGCTGATCTAAATGATTCTATGATTTTATGTAATTCTGGTATGGATCATAAATCAAATGACTTACATGTAGAACTCAAAGAGGAATCAAAAAACGAAACTACAATTAATAAAATTAAAGAAAATGTTGAGTTAACAAAAAAAGCAAAGAACGCTCTCACTGAATACAAGATAGAAGAATTTGGAAGAATATTGAATGAGGCTTGGCTCCTAAAAAAGAAGTTTTCTAAGAGTGTAACTAATAAAAGTCTAGATAAAATTTACAATATTGGTATGGATGCAGGAGCATATGGTGCAAAATTGCTGGGCGCAGGTGGAGGTGGCTTCTTTCTTTTTGTAGTGCCACCACTAAAAAGAAAGTTGATAGAAAGTGCTTTAAAAAAACACAATCTTGAGGTTTGCAATTTTTCTTTTGATAATAAAGGTCTTGTTACGTGGAGAAGAAGAATTAATGAATAGTTTTTTTCAAAATATTGGTAATTCAAATAGAACCTATTTTATTGCCGAAATAGGAAATAATCATAACGGTGACCTTAATAAAGCAATTAGATTAATTGATATTGCACATGAGTCTGGAGCTGATTGCGTTAAATTTCAAATGAGGCATCTTCCTTCAGTGTATAGAGACAAAAGTCTAGAAAAGAAAGGGGATGATCTATCTGTTGAATATGTGTTGGATTTGTTAGAAAAATTTGAATTAGATATTGAGGATCACAAAAAATTGCATTCTTATGCCAAAGAGCATGGGCTGGATTATGCATGCACTCCATGGGACGAAAAAAGTATAGACATACTCGAAGAATTTGATTTGCCTTTTTATAAAGTTTCATCCGCAGATCTAACTAACCATTTTTTAATTGAAAAATTAATAAAAACTAAAAAATCAATATTAATATCAACCGGGATGAGTTATGAAAATGAAATTCTCGAAACAATTCAATTATTAAAATCTAATAATGTTGATTTCGGTGTCCTTCATTGCAACAGCACATATCCTGCGCCTTTTCATGATATCAATCTTAAGTACATAAATAGATTGTATTCTTTTCATGATGTTGTTGGTTATTCTGGACATGAAAGAGGAAAAGAAATTACCATGGCAGCTGTGGCATTAGGAGCAAAAATTGTTGAAAGGCATATTACATTAGATAGAAATATGGAAGGTCCTGATCATGCTGCAAGTCTTGAAGAAGAAGATCTTAAGGATCTCATTTTTTGTATTAGAAATATTGAGGAATCATTGGGCTCAGATCATGAAAGAAAAATTTCTCAAGGCGAGCTAATGAATAGAGAGAATTTATCAAAAAGCTTGATAGCAGCACATGACATAAAGCTTGGAACTATAATTGAGGACTCTATGATTAAATCAAGAAGTCCTGGTCTCGGCTTAAAACCAAATAAGTATAAAAATCTAATAGGAAAAAAAATATGCAGAGACATGAAAGCAGAGGACTTTTTCTTTGATTCTGACATAAACGAAAAAGAGAATCTTTCCACGGAATTTAAATTTTCTAGGCCGTGGGGTATTCCTGTAAGATTTTTTGATTTTAATGACTTTAATGAGATCTCTTCCCCTGATTTTTTTGAGTTTCATCTATCTTATGCTGATCTAGATTTAGATCCTTTTAAATTTTTTAATAAATCAGATAAGGGGTTTATTGTTCATGCTCCGGAGTTATTTAAAGGCAGTAAATTAATGGATTTAGCATCACGGGATAAAGATTATCTTGAGTTTTCTATTAAAGAAACTCAAAAAGTTATTGACTTAACTAAAAGAATAAATGAATTATTTCCTAATCAGAAATGTCCAGGAATAATTGCAAATATCGGTGGCTTTAGCATGGATGAACCTTTACCAGAGGATGATAAAAATGAGCTTTATGAAATTTTCTATACTAGTTTAAGTAAGCTGAATTTTGATGATGTAGAGCTATTACCGCAAACTATGGCGCCTTTTCCATGGCATTTTGGTGGGCAAAGATATCAAAATTTATTTGTTAAAAGCAATGAAATAAGGAAAATATGTGAGGATATGAATTTAAGAATATGTTTAGATATTTCACATTCAGCACTTACTTGTAATTATTATAATGAGAGTATCACAGATTTTATTGATGATTTGTCCAATCATGTAGGTCATATGCATATCTCTGATTCGAAAGACCTCAATGGAGAGGGCTTGCAAATCCATGATGGAGATTTGGACTTTATTGCAATTGCAAAATCTTTGGAAAATATAGATAAGAATGTTGGTTTTATCCCTGAAATATGGCAAGGTCACAAAGATAATGGCAAAGGTTTTTGGATCGCTTTAGAAAAATTACAAAACACTGGGAGTTTTTAAAATGTTAAATTCAATCAATAAAGACGGTAACAGGTATGAATTTGATAGTAAATTAAGGCCCCTAATAAATATGAAACCCAAGGCTGTAAGAGCTAAGGAGAATTTTCAAGCAAAATATTCTGATTCAGATTTATTTGAAAAACAAGATTGTTACATATGTGACAAATATAATTTCCAAATTATTTCTAATGTTGACAGATATGGCTTCTTATATCCTACAGGGTTATGTAAATCATGTGGCAATCTTCAACAAGCTGAATACTATAAAGACGATGTTTTAATAGACTTTTATACTAACTATTATAGAGATATTTATGATAATCATAATCCCGAGTACTTATTTAATCATCAAAACTTTAGATCTAAAACAGTATATAAATTTGTGGAATCATTTCTTAAAAGTTCTGACAACATTCTCGAAATTGGTTGCGGTTGTGGAGGTATAATAAATAGATTCCATATAAATGGATATAACTCAATTGGCCTTGATTATAATGAAGAGTACTTGAATTATGGCAGACAAAAAGGTCTTGATCTTCGTCATGGAAGCATTGAAGTGCTTAATGAAAATGATAAGTTTGATCTAATAATATTAAGTCATGTCCTTGAGCATATAGTTGATCCCAAGAAATTTATGCGTGAAGTCAGTAATTTTTTAACTGAAGATGGACTAATTTATATTGAGGTCCCAAGCAATGAATCACTTGATGAGGCCTATAACTCTGACTGGTTAATGTATTTTCAAAACGCTCATACCATACACTTCAATACTCAATCATTTAAGAACTTTTGCAACATTTCTAACTTTAATATTCTCAAATCTGATCATTTTCTAAGAGCAGTTATACAAGTCAACAAAAAGAGTAATGATAATAATCCTATAATTAATAATCACTACGAATATACAAAAAAATTAATAGAACAAAATGAACGAAACAGAAAAAATCTTTTTACCTCTTTTAAGCTTACATTGAAGAATTCTTTATTGAATATACTCAATATTTTAGGACTTTTTCATTTGATTAAAAGAATTCACTTTACTATCAAATCTATAATGAGATAAAAATATAATGCATGAAAATCTAATAAGAGATTATTTTAAAAAGTCCATCAAAGTTAAAGAAAAAGTATTGCAAAGTGATATGCTAAATTGCCTATCTACCATAGGTGAAGTATGCTCTTCGAAAATTTTATCTGGTGGTACCCTTTTGGTTTGTGGAAATGGTGGATCCGCTGCAGATGCCCAACATCTCGTAGCGGAGTTGCTTGTAAGACTTAAGCCAATGAATAATAGAAAAAGTATACCAGCAATTACTTTAGCACAAGATTCATCAACAATTACCGCATGTGCAAATGATTTTGGATATGATGTTCTTTTTGAAAGAACTTTGTCTTCTTTGGGTAAAAGAAAAGATGTACTTTTAGCAATTACAACAAGTGGTAATTCAGAGAATGTTTATCTTGCACTTCAGAAAGCTAAAGAGATGGAAATTACTACTATAGGTTTTTTAGGTGGAAACGGTGGAAAGTGTTTAAGTTTATGTGATTATTCATTTTTAGCTCCATCCGATATAACTTCACATATTCAAGAAGCCCATATAACAGCAGGACATATTATTATGGATATAATTGAAAGATCGGTATGCCCAGAATTTAATATCTAATGATAAACATTGGCTTCATGCAAGGTAGACTTGTACAAAAATATAATGGTAGATATCAGGCATTTCATCCAGAGTTATGGAAAGAAGAATTTAAACTTGCACCTTTAATAGGACTAAGTTCGATTGAAATAATTGCAGATTTTGAAAATGAAGATCTTAATCCAATTTTTCAAAATGAAAGTTCGCTAAATTTACTAAAAAAACTTAGTGAAGATTCTGGCATTAAAGTTTTATCAGTTTGTGCGGATTATTTTATGAAATATAACTTAATTGATAAAACTAGCTTTAAGTTGGATAAAAAATCTTTTGATGTAATGAAAAAATTGATTGAAAACAGTGCATTTTTGGGCATAAAAAATATAGTAATTCCTTTTGTTGACGAGTCTTCTGTTAGATATTTCTTCAGAAATCACGAATTTATAAAATCTATAAAAAAAGTAATCAGTGTATTTGAAGAATTTGAAGTTGAAGCCTCTTTTGAATTAGATTTGGCTCCTGATGAAGTTCTAGATTTTATAAATAATATCAACTCAAACAAGGCTAAGATTAATTATGATATTGGTAATAGTGCATCACTAGGTTATTGTATTGAAGATGAATTAAAAGTTTATGGCCATTTAATTAATGATATTCATCTTAAAGACAGAATATACAGAGGGGGCCCAATAATTTTTGGAGAAGGTGCTGCAAATTTCAAGCCATTGTTTGATTATATTCATAGTACTAGATTTAAAGGACCAATAATTATGCAGTCTTTTAGAGACGAACAAGGTTTTGATATTTTTAATAAACAACTAAATTGGATTAAGAAGAGGTATATTTAAAAATGAGGGTTTTATTTGTTGGATTGGGTGGCGTAGGACAAAGGCATCTAAGAAATTCTATTAAAGTGCTAGACGAAATTGAGATTCATGCATTTAGAAAGAGAGGACTCAAAAGCGAAGTTACAAACACACTTAAAAAAAATGATGATGAAAATATTGAAACAAAATATTCAATTACACTTCACAATAACTTAATTGATGCTTTATCAATAGAACCTGACGCTGTAATAATAGCTAATCCATCTAGTATGCATTTTGAAGTCTTAAAAGCATCTCTTGAGAAAAATATTCCGTGTTTTGTTGAAAAACCAATGGTTACAAATTCAAAGGGTGTAGATGAGTTATTTAGATTATCAAATTTTGGGTTAAAACACTCCATGGTGGGTTATCAATTGAGATATAACCCAGTTCTAAAAAAACTCAAGGAGATAATTTATAGTGGAAATATTGGAAAAATTCTAAGTTTTAGAGCAGAAGTTTGCGAATATATGCCTGGATTTCACCCATACGAGGATTATAGGGATTTATATTGTTCAAAAAAAGAATTAGGAGGCGGAGTGGTTATGACACAAATTCATGAGTTGGATATAGTCATCCATTTATTTGGTATGCCAGATTCTGTTTATGCCTTGGGAGGGCATTTAACTAAACTTGAAATTGACGTTGAAGATAGTGTTGACATTTTGATGTCAAAAAATGATATTTCAATATCTTTAAGAATGGATTATTTGCAAAACCCGAGGCGAAGATCAGGTGTAGTATATGGTGAAAAAGGCTGGATAGAATATGATTTAGTGGATCTCTCATTAAAAACAAGCTACGGAGAAATCTACAATTGGAGCGATTTTGACAGGAATCAAATGTTTATTGATGAGATCAATAACTTCTATAGCTCAATTAAAAGTTCAAAAGAATCTGATATTACACTTAAAGAAGGTTTCAAAAGTGTTAAATTGGCAGAATCAATTTTAGATAGCATGAAAAAAAATAAAAAAATATTAATCTAAAATGAAGAAGTTAATACACGCTCTAATTCCAGCAAGAGGCGGATCAAAAGGCATAAAAGATAAAAATATTATAGATATTTTAGATAAGCCTTTAATAAGTTGGACTATCAATTTTTCAAAGGCCTGTAAGTATATTGATAACATTTATGTTTCAACAGATTCAAAAAAGATTAAAGAAATCTCAGTTCAATGCGGAGCTGACGTTCCTTATTTGAGACCTAAAGAAATTTCTGGTGATAAATCACTAGATATAGAATTCATTAAATATCATATCAATTGGCTAAAGAATAATGATATGGAGATACCTTATGCAATAGTTCATCTTCGTACAACAGGGCCTGGAAGATGTATTTCAGATATAAATAAAGCTATTCAAATTATAAAGAATGATAGTTCATTGTCTGGTCTGAGGTCAGTTGCTTTATCAAAATTAACACCATATAAGATGTGGAAAATAAAAGATAATATAATCAATCCTCTAATTGATGATGAAGTAAAAGAGTTGCATTCTTTACCAAGACAGGACCTTCCTAGAGTATTTTGGCAAAATGGATATATCGATATCATAAAACCTGAAACTGTCATGAAAGAAAACTCGATGGTTGGAAAAAATTGTTTTGGTCTAATCACATCTGATGAAGTTATAGATTTAGATTACTTAACTGACATACCAGAAATTGAAAAAATGCTTAAAGATATTAATGATGGTAAAATTAACACGCTTTTGGAAAAAGATATTTTGAAGCATTCTGTTTAATTATTTGAGGAGATTTTTTAAATGAGCTATTTAAAGACAAGATATTCTGAGAAAAACAGACCTTATACATCATATCCCGAAAAACTTGTTAATTATTTGATTAATGAATCTAATCTATCTAAAGGTATGAAAATATATGAACCGGGTGTAGGCAGGGGCGAGCATTTAATTATATTTAGAAATGCAGGATTAGATGTCTATGGCTCTGATATTGAAGAAGATGCCAAAGACTTCAACACTGATATTGATATTGAAGTTGTGAATCTTGATACTGACACCTCATCTCATGATGACTTATCTTTTGATGTAATATATTCAAAATCTTTTGTAGAACATCTTAATAATCCAACTTTTTTTTTAAAAGAGGCACACAGACTTCTTAAACCTGGTGGAAAACTTATAACTCTGACACCAGATTGGGACTCACAGTTCAAAAACTTTTTTGATGACTATACGCACGTTAGACCTTTCACGCTAAAAAGTCTTGAAGAGATTCAGACCTCAGTTGGTTTTAAAAATATTAATATTAAAAAGTTTAAACAATTACCATCTTCATGGAATAACATTGCATTAGATAGAATTTATGACCTCATATCTATCTTTGTAAAACATCGATCTAAAGATAATTTTTTTAGATGGACAAAAGAAAAAATGTTATTGTCAATATCTGAAAAGTAGGGCTAAGCATATCAAAACAGTAATTCTAAGTGGCGGTTCCGGTTTTTTAGGGACAAATTTGGTGAATCTTCTTTTAAAGAAATCATATAAGGTTATTGTATTAGACATCAAATATAATAAAGCTTTTGATGAATTTGTTGACTCAAAAAATTTTGAATTCGTTAAAATTGATATCACAAACGAATCCTCTGTACGCGATTTATTTTTATCTTACAAAAGTAAAAATAAAAAAATTGATGTCTTAATTAATAATGCTGCTATAAATCCAGCAAATGTCGATACCGCTGAGAATTTTAGTAGATTGGAGGATTTTAGTATTGATCAATGGAACCTTGAATTAAATGTTGGCCTAACAGCAGCATACTTGCTATCAAAGTACTTTGGACAAATTATAAAAGAATCACATGATGGTGTAATACTCAATATTTCATCTGATCTTGGACTCATAGCTCCCGACCAAAGACTTTATTCAAATAATAGTAATGAAGCTCAGCCTGTAAAGCCTGTGACTTATTCCGTAATTAAGTCAGGGTTAATAGGCTTAACAAGATATTTATCAACATACTGGATGCCTAATCTCAGATCACTGGCAATATGCCCTGGAGGAATTGAAAATAATCAAAATGATAAATTTCTATCTAAAGTTTCTCAATTAATACCCTTAGGAAGATTGGCAAAGGTTGAAGAAATTTGTGATGTTATTGAATTTTTAATAAGTGAAAAATCAAAATATATGAATGGCTCAATTGTAACTGTTGATGGGGGGAGAACAGCTTGGTAAGAAGAGCTTCAAAAAAAAAATCAAAAAAAAAAATAAAAGCTGCATTTCTCGATAGAGATGGTGTCATTAATCATGATTATGGACATGTAGGAACAATTGAAAGATTTGATTTTGTTGAAAATGTTTTTACGGCACTTAAAAAAATATCTAATCAGGGATTTAAGATTTTTATAATTACAAATCAAGCAGGAATAGCAAAAAAAAAATTCTCACTTAAGAACTATCATACACTCACGAGTTTTTATCTAAATATTCTAAGAAGTAACAATATTTTTATCGAAGAAGTTGTTTTTTGTCCTCATCACCCTAACGGATTTGAAAAAAATATACAGGGGATTGTGATTACAGAAAACCAAATCCAGGAATGATTAATTATCTTAAAGAAAAACATAATATTTCTCTTTCTGAATCTTTTTTGATTGGAGATAATCTTACCGATATAGAAGCCGGTATTAATGCGGGCATAAAAAAATTATTTTTAATAGATTTAAATGGAAAACACAAAGCAGATTATGATATGCCTATAGATGGCGTATATTCTAATTTATATGAATTTTCTAAAACTTTATGAAAAATTTTAATAATTTTTACTTACATATTGGTGAATCAAGCTGGGATTCTGAATGCCTTAAAATATTTAATTTTAAGGTAGAAAAAACTTATCTTCACAATGATTATTTTCAAAAAGGTAATGTAAATAACCTTAGGCTAATCAAGACAATAAAAATATTTATTTTAGTATTACTAGCAACTATAAAAAATAAAAAAATAATCTTTAGCAGTATTAATTCAGATGCAATGCTTGTTCAGATGTTTTTTATTTTTTATAAAAAATGTTATTTTTTTATTCCAAATGTCTGTGGTTTTAAGGAAGAAAATCATATTGGAGCTAAAATTTATCGTTTTTTAATCAAAAATTATTCTGAAAGAGTTCTTGTTTGCGACGAAGTAACTTATTATTGCCTTAAAGAATTTTCTCCAACCCCAACTGAAGACTTATTTTGCCTCTCTAAATTAGAAGATCTACCTAAAAAGACACAAGCAAATTTTATAGTTGTCTTGCCAGCTCCCGAAACACATAAAGACTCACTAAATGATATCGATCTGCTATATGATTTTCATGTAAATATTTTCAATTATTTTTATACAGAAAAAATAAATGTATTTCTTTTACCCCATCCAAGAGACAGAGGCCACACAATTGAGAAATTAAAAGAAAATAAAGTGCCTTTGAGTTTAATAATAGATTCAAATAAAATATCATCACTAGAAAATGTTGTTTATGTTTCAGGCTTCTCTTCATTATGTTTAAATAAAAGATATAATGGTGATCACGGTATATGGATTTCAATGGACGGGAGAGACATATTGAAAGATGAATTTACAGATTGTAAAAAATTTCTAATAAATATAGAGGAAATATTATGACTATTGCAAATGATCTAGCAACAAAAGGCTTCGTTTTGTACAGAAATTTCTTTGACGACGCTGAAATTTCTATCATGGAAAAAGAAATTTTGTCAAAAGAACATCTATGCAATAAAGTAAATTTGGGTAAAGTTTTGCCAAATGCTGAAGAACAGCTTGAGGATTGTCAAAAAATACTTACCTCTCAAAAAGTTAAAGAAAAATTAGCTTTTATTGATGATTTATATTTAACATCCATTACTCAAGCTCACATAAATGCATTCTCAAATTGGCATACTGATGCAGGAGAGGCATACGGATACTACGCTGATGTTAACTCACCTGAATATCATGTATATAAAATGATTTTTTTTACAACTAAAACAGATAAATCTAATTGTTTTGCTGTAGTTGAAGGCAGTCATTTGAATAAGAATAAGCAAGGCAAAGAAATTCTTCTTGAGACTAATCCTGGAGATATAGTTATTTTTGATACTAGATTAAAGCATAGAGGAGAAATAGCCAGTCCGATCTTTAAATTAGTTTATTATTTATCAAAATTGTTGAACTATAAACCTCAAATATCAATCGACAATAATTTTATTTCAAAATTAACAAAATTTCTTAGGATTATACTAAAAAGACCTAATAGGATTTCACTTCAATTTGTGTTTGGTAAAAATAATAATCTGATTAAAGAATACGAAAAGAGAGCAAAAGAAGTTGAAAAAGCCAATCTAGCTATCTCGTAGAAATAATATATTTGCGGTCTCAATAAATGGTTGAAATTGTAAAAATATTCACAGCTTTATTAAATATTCTAACACTTGTAATTGCTGGAAATCTTTTTGGTAAAGAGAGCATATTTGTTATTGTATCAATAAATTCTTTATCATTTATTTTAGCTATAATTTTTGATAAAGGGCTTGCAATATTTAATGGGAACATCAGCCTTAAGAAAGATATTTTTTTTTTAAAAGATCATTTTTTATATAAGAATAATATCTTTAGCTCATTAATTTTTTTTACCATAATAATTGTCTTATTCTTTTTAGAGCTTGAATTAAAGTTAATTGTCATTCTCTCACTGATTCTTTCGATTCCAAATTTAATATTTCTTCGATGGAGATTGGTGAAAGTAAGGGATGGGGAATTTCTAAGGGCAAGTTCTATCACTGAACTTGTTCCTGCATGCTTCAAATTTTTCTTGGTTCCTTTGATTTATTTTAATGTCTATATTTATATAATTTTTTTTACAATAATAAGTTTTATTTATGTAATAAATTTGCTAAATAAAGATGAAATAAAAAATATTCTCCAAACTAAGATTGTCCAAACATCTAAATTATCTGACAAAGGATCAAATCCAATTACAATATATTCTTATGGCACCTTAGTTTCTATAAAAAATTATGGAATGGGATCTTTGTTGTCATTTGTGGATCAATTTTTTGCCAGCATACTTTTTCTCATAACTAGACTTAATCAGATAAACATAATAATTTTTTCAGGTATTTTCTCTAGGGTGCCTGCAATTATAAAAAATGACCCTAGAATTCTTACAAACAAAATTTTGTTGATAATTTTTATTGTAATAATTGCTCTGATGTCTCTGATTTTAGTTTTTCAAGATCAAATTTTATTGATTTTAAATTTTATATTTTATGGGAATAATGATTTGACGGCTTCAATAAGCAAATTCTTATTTCTTGTCTTTATTTTTCCGGTATTTATTGGCTTTATTAATGCAGTTTTTCAGGCATTAGGAAAAATAAATTTTGCTTTGTTCGTTGAATTTTTTTATGTTGTCATCCTTTTAGGATTACTTATTTATTTTGGAATACTTAATTATGACATTTGAGCTAATTGAAATCTTTTTTATCACCTCACATATGTTATTTAGCTTTTTTTTGTATAAAAAATTTAATTTTGCTTTTTCAGTATTCCATCCTCTTCAAATCTCATTTCTTTTTGTTTTAGTTACAGCTTATTTGCCGCTAAAATTTGATTTTGTATTCCAACATAGTTACTTGCTTTTTGAAATACCTCTTGATTATTTTTTTGAGGTCTTTAGGCATTACGTTTTTGCTCAAGTCATTATATATATTTTAATTTTCATTTTTTATAACCCATCACACGCTTTAATTAAAACAAAAGAAATAAATTCTAATTTATATATCTCCACGTCAGTTCTTTTGTCCGTAAGTCTCATACCAGCAGTATTTTTGATAATAAAATTTAATAATGATTTGATTAATCTTGATGTAGGCCAATTCTCATTTAATGTAAAAAATGATGGTAATTTTTGGCTTTTAATTGTTACTGTTATGGTAGCCATAATTCCTTCATATTATCTTTTTAAAAAAAGAATCATTGATAATAATTTTTGGTTAATTTCTATATTTTCACTTTTTTTGCTAATTCTCTTTGGATCAAGAATGGTGGTAATTGTTTATGCAATATCTACAATTTATACTCTAATTTTTTTTATGAATCTTGATATAAGAAAAACTATTCCTTTCTTTTTAGTTATATTTATATTTTTTATTTTAATTAGTTTTTTTAGATCTAATTCAGCACTTTATGAGGATCAATTTATTTTTTTTGCAGCATATCTCATTAGAAATAACGATTTTTTATACAATTCAGCACTACCGTTATATATGCATGATATTGGTTACTATAATTTTTTTATGGGTAAAACATGGATTGTTGATGCGCTCAAAATTTTTCAACCATCTTTTATCTTTGATAAAGAACTGTCTTATTTCCCATCTAGATTTTTTTATGGTTCATATGCCTCTGTTGATGCTAGAACATTTAATTTTGGTTTTTTTGGAAGAGCTTACATGGAGTTTGGCTTAGTTGGATTTTACTTAATGTTTATAATTTTTAATTCCTTTTATCACTATCTACTAGTAAATTTTTATACAAAAAATTTTGATTACCTATCAACATATATGTTGTCAGTATTATTTTTTGTGAGGTATCCGGTTTTCCTATTAATAGGTATGAATAGTCATATTATATCTTTAATAATTGTTGATTGTTTGTATTTCTTGTTGCCAAATATGCTTATAAGGAAATGGAAATGAATTTAATAGTAGGAAAGAACTCTTTGATAATAAATGAAATACAGCATTTATTAAAAAACTATGAATTTTGTTCACATTCTAAAATTAGTAGATATAAATCATCTGATTTTGATAATGTAATAATTTTTTCCTGGTCAAATGAGAACATTGATGATAACTATAAGATTATTGAACATTTTAAAGGTTCAAATTTAGTCTTTATTTCTAGCACATCTATTTTTTCTCTCATGAAAAGAAAGCAATGGAATAAATACCCAAACTGGAAGAAAGAAATTGAGGACTATGTAATTAAAAATAATGGAAGAGCAATCAGAATAGGTGTCTGGGATAAAGAAAATATAAAAGGTACTTATGGATATTTACCATATACATCTAATGAAAGACTTACATATGAGCTCAATAATATCAATGAATACAAGGGGAAGATTATTGATTGCTTCGAAATAGTTGAAGGAGAGCTCTCGCTATTTAAAAAATATTTTGCTAGTTCATTAAATAAGCTAACTTTTTTATTGCCGACTATTTTTATTTTTCAAGCACCGATTGAATTATTACTTAAATTATTAGGCATTAAGAGTTATGGATACACTAATGACTCCAATAGTTTCTTTAAAAAAACAATAATGATAGGGAGGGGTTGTTTGGGAGGAGAATTTTTAAAATATAATAATGTAGATCTAAATTTAGTCTCTTTCAAAAAAGATATCACACTCAGTAAAAAAGGATTCGTAGATACTATCCTTGGCTTTAAAAATAATGGATTAGCCAAATATTGGCATGGTGTTTACATTAAAAAAACTAATGGAAATCTCAAAAAAATAGTTCCATTATTTGTAGAAAGAGGCACTTCTTACAAAAGTAAAACTAATTTTCATGCAACTAAATTAAATTTAAATAAAAATTTCAATCAAGTTTGTGGTGTAACTCAAGCAAATAAAGACTTTTGTTATTACTCAAAAGAATTGATATTAGCAGCAGGACCAATTGAAAATACAAGATTATTAAAGGATTATTGGAATAATGAAGTTTTTTTTGATGACCATGAGCTAATTGCAATTGGGAGTATTTCTCTTAATTGCGCACTTCAATCTTCGTTAGTAAAAGTTTTTGGACCATTTTTATTAAATGGATCTTTGCTGAGTGAAAATGTTGGTGTTGAAAGGTTTTTGATTGATCCAAGACCATTTAATCATATGAAAATTGAAGATAACATCTATGCAGATACAACCTCAAACATAATAAAAAAAGTATTTTTTAGATTTTCATTTGATTCACTAAACGAAGCTTTTTTTAATAAATTTGGCATTGCTTTTAAGACAAAAAGAATAATACTAACATTACAAATAGTTTCTAGTGATTGTATAAAATTAAAAAAAGATAGCATAGAAAGATTAAGGATTGATGAATCTAGATTAAATCAAATAAGATCATTTTTATCTCAAAAATTTATATCATTTCTTCCTTCCGAATCTACTTCATTTGATGGTCAGCATATTATTGGAGGAAGATCTGTTCTTAATAACACTGAATTGAGTGAAATGCTGTCAACAAATAAATTAAAGATTTTAGGTTCGCCTTCATCAAAAAGGCTTAATGAATTTCATCACACTCAAATGCTTAAATCTGAAGTCAGAAGGAGATAATTCGAGGTGAATAATTTTAATAAATTTTCAGTTCTGCTACCTGTATATAGTGGAGAAAATCCAACCTTTTTTGACTTGTGTTTGGATTCCATTTCACATCAGACTTTAGAACCTACTGAAGTTATTATTGTAAAAGATGGTGAGATTGGAACAGAGCTTGAAAAGGTTATTACCAAATATGCAAAAAAGCTAAATATTATTTGCACTTTATATGAAGGAAATTTAAAACTCACTGGTGCACTTCTGCATGGTTTAAAACATTGTTCCTATGAGCTTATTGCGAGAGTAGATTCTGATGATATTTACCATAAAGATAGATTTTTAGAACAGGTAAAATATATGAGTAAAGAAAATATTAGTGTTTTAGGCACACATGTAATGGAATTCAATAACAAAATAAATGATCTTAAAATTATTAGAAAAGGTAGTAAGGGAACTGGAAACATACTAAGAAGCAATCCTGTTCATCATGCCTCAGTCATTTTTCGTAAGTCCGATATTATATCCTCAGGTAATTACAAACCTCTTGAAGGTTTTGAGGATTGGTATTTGTGGCTTAGAGTTAATAAAAATGGTTACAGAATAGAAAACATTCCAAAAGTGCTTACATATGCAAGAGTTGGCAGCAATTTTTTTAAAAGAAGGTCTGGTATTAAGTATGTCAAACAGGAAATAAATGCTCATATCCTTTTCTACAAAGATAATTTACTACCACTATTAAACATACTTATTAATTTATTAATTAGACTTCCTGTTAGAATGGCTCCTGAAAAATTAATTAAGCTAATTTATGTTATTTCTAGAAAGATATAAAAAGTTATGAAAGTTTTAATATTAACTCAAAGAGATCCATTTTTTGTTGATGCATTCCTTAAAGAATTTGATAAATCTGGAATAGACTTTCAAGTTTTAAATTTACCTAATTTTAATAAGGGGTTGCTTTGGGGATTAAAAAGAGCAAAAGATCTTTATGGGTATTTTGGTCTTTTAAAACTCATTCCAATTGCAATGAAAAACAAAATATTTTTTAGTCTTAAGAACTGCATTTCAATTAGTAATATTGATGATGTGAATGTTGTTAAAAAATACGTATCTAAACTGAAACATGATGATTATTTTTTATCATTATCTGCTCCATCAAGAATTCCAACTGAAGAATATGATTTTAATGGGAAAATGCTCAACATCCATTGTGGTAAATTGCCAGATTATGCAGGCATGATGCCGATATTTTGGCAATTATTGGATCAAAAAGACGAAATAACACTTACATTTCATAACTTAAGTTCTAATATTGATGGCGGGTCAATATTGTATGAAAAAGGAATTAAGTTTAATAAAACACTTTTTCAAACAAGTGTAAATGCAAAAAAAGAATCTGCAAAAATATTTTCTAAAATTGCTCTAGGTGAGCTTAAACTTAAAGATTCAAATAGCGAGACCATTCATAACACTCACAAACCAAATTTAAATAAATTTCCAAAAAAGTCTGACATTGTCGAATTAAGAAAAATTATTAAATTAATATGAAAAATATTCATTTTACAATTGACGTTGAAGAATGGTTTCATGCAGAAAATCTAAGACCATATATAAAAAAAATTGATAAATCCTTTAAGACTCTTCATTATTGCGAAGATATTTTAAATTTTTTAGATGAAAGATCAATCAAAGGAACTTTCTTTATTCTTGCTACGGTTGCAAAAGAGAATCAAGCATTAGTAAAAAAAATTTATGATAGTGGTCATGAAATTGCAAGTCATGGATATGATCATAAATTGATTCATAATTTTAACGAAAATGAAATGCATGAAGATATCAATAAATCAACAAATATATTAGAAGATATTATTTCAGATAAAGTTGTTGGTTATAGGTCACCTTGCTTTAGTCAGAATATCTATTTAAATGATGCGCTTGTTAAAAATGGTTTTCTTTATACTTCTATGTCTATTCAATCCTCTTTTCATGATAGGTATGCTAATAACGTATACGCTAGTAAAGATATTAGAGACTTTTCTCTTCCGGTTGCAAATTTTGGACCACTTAAAATTCTAAGCACTGGTGGCGGTTGGTTTAGACTATTTCCACTAAATCTTCAAAAATATTTGATTGAAAAAACAGAAATAGATCCTGTTATTTTCTATTGTCATCCATGGGATTTTGGGAATAATATCCCAAAACATTTTAATGAGGTACCATTTTTAAAAAAGTTTAGACATACTATAAATACTGATTCTGCCTTAAAGAAACTTGAAAAACTTAATTTTAAAAGTTGTACAATTAAAGAATCTTTATAAAAACTTAAGTAATGATTGATAATATAAAAGTTGGAATTATTGGAAGTGATGGTTTTCTTGGCTCAAATTTAAAGACCCAGTTTGATAAAAAAAACTTTACTTATTTAGCTGCAGATATTAACCCCACAGATTCAAGAACAATTAAATTAGATGTTGCATCTTATAAAACTTTTAACAATCTTGATAAAGTTGATGTATTAATTAATTTAGCTGCTGAGCATAGAGATGATGTTAAGCCGGTTAGTAAATATGATGAAGTTAATGTAAATGGTGCTAAGAATATATGTAGCTTTTGTACTGATAAAAATATAAATAAAATTATTTTTACAAGTTCTGTTGCAATTTATGGATTTGCACCACCAAATACTGATGAAAATGGAGAACCAAATTTTTTTAATGATTACGGCAGAACAAAACTTTTAGCTGAGAAAGTCTACAAGGAATGGTATGAAAAAGATCCAAAAAACAGATCATTAATAATTATTAGGCCAACAGTAATCTTCGGAAAAGGCAATAGGGGTAATGTTTATAATCTATTGAAACAAATATCTGACAATAGATTTATCATGTTTGGTGATGGTAATAATATAAAATCTTTAGCATATGTAGAAAATGTTGCAAAATTCATAAGACATTGTTGTAACAATGAGAATGGATTAAAAATCTACAACTATATTGATAAACCTGATATAAGTGTTAAAACCCTCGTCACAATTGCAAGGGAAGAAATATTCAATAAATCAAATACTGGTATAAGACTTCCAGCCTTCATTGGAATATCCATTGGTTATATTTTTGACATAATTTCCTTCATTTTTCGAAAAAATTTACCGATAAGCTCAATAAGAGTAAAAAAATTTTTGATGACAACTCAGTTTAATACCTCAATAACAAAAGATAAAACTGTAAATAATGTAGCTCTTGAAGATGCACTTCGTGATACCATTCGGAATGAATTCAAGTCATCCATAAGTAAACTCAACAAAACCCCATGAAAAAAACTGTTTTAGTTACTGGTGGTTGTGGATACATAGGTTCTCATACAGCAGTGTCGTTATTGGAAAATGATTATGATGTTGTTGTTATTGATAATCTATCAAATAGCTCTGAATCTGTATTAAAAAGAATATCAGAAATTACTAACAAATCATTAGATTTTGTAAATTGTGATATAACTGATTCCAACTCTCTTAATCTAGTATTTGAACAATATAATGTTCATTATGTAATTCACTTTGCAGGATTAAAAGCTGTTGGTGAAAGCATAATTTCACCTCTTGATTATTACAGTAATAACGTCAACGGAACTATTGTTTTGCTTGAAACAATGAAAAGATTTAATGTCAATAAAATAATTTTTAGTTCTTCAGCAACTGTTTATGGTCTTGATAATAAGATACCTTACGTAGAAACAATGCCAAGAGGAATTTCTTCCAGTCCATATGGTAAGTCTAAATCAATGATTGAGAATATATTCGAAGATTATGCCAATACAAACAAAAAATTTTCTTGTATTTTTTTGAGATATTTTAATCCAATCGGCGCACACGAATCATCATTAATTGGAGAAAGTCCAAGCGGCATCCCAAATAATTTAATGCCTTACATAACTCAAGTGGCTGCAAAAAAAAGAGATAAATTACTTATCTTTGGTAATGATTACGATACTCCAGATGGCACCTGCAGAAGAGATTATGTTCATGTGATGGATGTCGCTGAGGGACATGTTAAAGCCCTAAAAAATATGTCTCTTGGAGTTGAAATATATAATCTTGGATATGGAGCTCCTCACTCAGTGCTAGAGGTCATAAAAACTTTTGAAAAAATGTGTTCAGTAAACATTCACTATGAATTTGCTGAGAGGCGTGAAGGAGATATTGACGAATTTTGGTCAGATAATAAGAAGGCAATGAAAAAACTAAATTGGTATCCAAAAAGGAATCTTGAAAAAATGATTGTTGATGCATGGAATTGGGAGAAAAATATAAGTGATAAGCTTTAAAAATAATTGCAACGAACAACCCTATAACATTTTTAGAGAACTATATTCAATGGCAACTTTGGCAAATCAAAAAGTTATTGAGGCTATAGCTATAACTTCATATGATAAGAATTTAGAATTAGCTGATTCTAGATATGTAAATTTAAAATTCGTTGATAATAAAGATTTTATATTTTTTTCAAATTATAACTCTCCAAAAGCATCGTCTTTTAATTCTCATAATCAAATAGCTGCATTATTATATTGGTGTAGCATTAATGTTCAGATTAGAATGAGGGCTAAAATAAAAAGAACGACATACGAATTTAATCAAAACTATTTTTTTGATAGATCAGAAGAAAAAAACGCATTGGCCATTTCATCTGACCAATCAAAGCCAATAAAATCATATAATCAAGTTAAAGAAAACTATAATAAATCTTTAAAAAATGATGACTTAAAAAAATGTCCAGAGTTTTGGGGAGGTTATTCATTTGCTCCTTATTATTTTGAATTCTGGAAAGGTCATGAATCAAGAATAAATAAAAGAGAGGTTTTTGAAAAAATTGATGGTGTCTGGGAACAGTCATTTCTTCAACCCTAAATATTGCCAAATATAATTTTTAGTATAAAATTCAGCCTACATGAAAGACAATCAGCTAAAACTTCTCGAAATAAATTCCCTATTTATCCTTTTTTAATGTTATATTTTTTATCTTTTTATCATTCGTAGGTATTCCCATAGCTTCCTCAAAAAAAAACTTTACACCAATTAACGAAAAAATAAGAGCTGATAAAGTTATGCTAATTGGCGCTAACGGAGAAAAAATTGGGCTTATGCCTTTTAGTGAAGCAATTGAATCGGCTAGGGTAGCAACGCTTGATTTAGTGCAGGTTTCTCCTTCTGATTCGGAACCGGTCGTCTGTAAGCTTTTAGATTATGGAAAACATATTTTCGATAAGAAAAAAAGCATTTCCTCGTCTAAGACAAAAATAAAAAGAAACACTGTAAAAGAAATAAAGTTTAGACCATCTACTGATGTAGGCGATTACAATATTAAATTAAAAAAGATTAAAAGCTTTATTCTTGATGGAGATAAGACTAAAATAAGTGTCCGA
>MDTG01199458.1_pt1 | contig 24006 bp, 20 predicted proteins | sample 811421 | NCBI WGS metagenome assembly MDTG01 (sample SAMN05326645, study PRJNA326480) | marine metagenome | isolation source: seawater | place: Pacific Ocean: South East | collected 2011
CATACATGCCCAGGTAAAACTAACTGATAATCGCTAATTTTTCCTTCTCTTACTGATATCTTTTTGGCCCTGAACTCTAGAACGCACCTTTAGACGAAGAGCGTTTAGCTGTATAAAACCAGTAGCATCATCCTGATTATAAGCACTGGTTATATCCGCCTCCATCGTGGCAATGTCAGGATTGTATAAGCTGACTGGCGACTTACGTCCTGATGTATATACCCCTCCCTTATACAGCTTTAATCTAACCCTACCGGTGACCTTATCTTGAGTTTCAGAGACTAATGCCTGAAGTGCCTCACGTTCTGGCGAAAACCAAAAACCATTGTAAACCAATTCTGAGTATTTTGGAATAAGAGAGTCACGGATATGCATAACCTCTCGATCCATGGTGATTGACTCCATCTGACGATGGGCGAAATGAAGAATTGTCCCTCCAGGTGTTTCATAAACACCCCGACTCTTCATTCCCACAAATCTATTCTCAACAATATCAACCCGACCGATACCATGCTTGCCCCCTAATTTATTCAATTTAAGCATAACACCTAGAGGACTCAGCTCACGGCCATTTACCGCGAAACAATTACCATCTTGGAAATCTAAATTAACATATTCCGGTTTATCAGGGGCATCTTCTGGAGAAACGGATAATTTAAACATATCCTTATTCTTCATGCTAAATGCATCGAACCATGTATCTTCTAAAATTCCGGCTTCATAGGAAATATGCAGCAAATTGCGATCCATGCTATAAGGCTTACTGGCGCTGGCTTCAACCTTTACCCCTTGCTCATTGCAGTATTCGAGCATTTCTTTACGGCCCGGAAATTGATCGCGAAATTCGGACATTCTCCATGGTGCAATAATATCTATTTCCGGCGCTAGGGCTGCTGCTGTTAGTTCAAAGCGCACCTGGTCATTACCCTTTCCGGTTGCCCCATGAGCGATAGATTGGGCATTTTCACGTTTAGCTATCTCGACCATCCTCTTGGCAATCAATGGCCTAGCTATACTGGTACCCAGATAATATTGGTCTTCATATATCGCACCTGCCTGAATCATGGGGAAAATATAATCTGAAGCGAACTCCTCGCGTAGATCATCTATATATACTTTTGATGCCCCTGTTTTCTTTGCTTTTTTATCAAGCCCTTTGAGCTCCTCTTCTTGCCCCACGTCCGCGCAAAACGCTATTATTTGAGCATCATATTTTTCCTTCAACCAGGTCAGTAAAACTGAGGTATCCAAACCACCGGAATATGCGAGAACAATTTTCATTATATGTATTTCAAATTAAATGACTGAACATTCCATCGCGTAATTTTGGCTCAAACCAGGTACTTTTCGGTGGCATGATAGCATTTGAATCAGCAATGCCCATCAAATCTTCGATACCCGTCGGGTACAATGAAAAAGCACATATATATTCGCCTCCGTCCACCAAACGCTCAAGCTCTGTATTTCCACGAATACCACCCACAAAATCAATTTGTCTACTGGTGCGCGGGTCGTCGATTCCAAGCAATGGCCCCAAAATATGATTTTGTAGCAAGGCAACATCCAACCCTTCAAGCAATGATTCCGCCTTTGCTATCTCATCTTTGAAAATGAGACGACTCCACCCACTCCTGAAGTATAATCCGATTTCATTCTTACTTTTGGGACCGTCAATAAACTCATTTTCGATATGAAAAATATTGGAAAGCTTTGCAATAAAATCATCCGGCTCCAGACCATTTAAGCTCTTCACAACTCGGTTGTAAGGCAAGATTTGCATTTGATTATGGGGGAATATGACGGCCAAAAACTGACCACTCCCTCCCGCCCCACATCTTGATACATTAACCCTTGAAGCTGCAGCGCTTCGGTGATGCCCGTCAGCAATGTACAGGGATTCAATCAGACTAAATTGGTTGTTAATAAAGGATTTGTCATTTTCAGCTGATATCGTCCACGAAGAATGGCGAACTCCATCCTCGGCAACAAAATCAATATCTGGATCAGCACAAATTGCCTTTTCTATGAAATCGTCCACTTCGCTCACCGCTTGATAGGTTAAAAATACCGGCCCGGTTTGAGCATCTAAAGCTTCAATGTGCCGCACCCGATCATCCTCTTTTATTGGCCGTGTTAATTCGTGTTTTTTGATTGTCCCTGCATCGTATTCTTCGCAAGAAGCGACCGCAACCAATCCCACCTGCCTATGCTCGCCCATAATCTGTTGATACAAATAAAAAGAGGGAGATGAATCCTGTATTAAAGTATTATTCTTCTTAAGCAGATCAAAATTTTCAGCACCTTTTCTGTAAACTTCATCGGCATAAACATCAATTTCACTGGCACAGTTAATTTCCGGCCTGCTAACATGCAAAAAGCTATGAGGATTATTTTCTGCCATTTTGGCAGCCTCATCCCTACTCATCACATCATAAGGAAGCTCGCAAACCCTACTTGCCAATTCAGGATTTGGCCTAAGCGCTTTAAATGGAGAAATCTTTGCCATAACAGAGGCGGGAAAGTAGCGATTGAACAGCAGAAATACCATGAAAAATAGGAATCAATATTAATTTTTTCTACTTGCCTCTATTGGCTTTTAGGCTCAAATAATAAAACTGTCCCTGCGCAATGCAGAACTAAGTATATGGCTAAACAAGAATTCAAGGGAGCGCTTTGAGCCGCCCAAAAGGTAAAGGTAGGGGCCGGAGGCCCTGGGTGCCACGCATCCGAATAAATGACCGCATTCGGGTTAGTGAAGTAAGAGTAGTGGATGCTGACGGAGAGCAAGTCGGCATAATGAAAACCGAACAAGCTCTCCAAATGGCGAAGAGGCACTCGCTTGACCTTGTTGAGATTTCCCCCAACGCGAGACCGCCGGTTTGTCGGATATGTGATTTTGGCAAATATCAGTATGAGGAGTCTAAAAAGAAGAAAGATTCAAAAAAGAATTCTCACGCTGGAAAAGTTAAAGAAGTTCAATTAAGGCCAAGATGTGAGCAGCATGATTTTGACTTTAAACTAGCGCATGCAACCAATTTTCTTTGCCAGGATATGAAAGTAAAAATTCATCTTCGTTTCCGTGGCCGTGAAAATGCCCACAAGAATATAGGCTTCGACACCGTGAATAGATTCATGGAATCTCTCAAGCCATGGGGAAAATCCGACTCCCAACCAAGATTGGCCGGACGTGGAATCGATGCATTGGTTAATCCTCTACCAAAAAACCAACGAGCTGAAAATCCACATGCCAAAACAAAGCTCCGCGAACTTGAGGATGAGCCAAGTCAAGATGGCGACAGCGAAAAGACGACTGATAAGGAAAACCTTAATACTCCATTTGCGAATCTTGATTCTACTGACAAGGGTTAATCAACCAGCCTCTGCAGACCGAATAAAAATTAAGCCCCTAGTTCTTTGGGATCAACCCATCAGGATTTAATTGCCTAATGCATTGCTTGATCACAGCAGGAGCCACAATGGAAGCACTGGACGCAGTGCGGTTTATAACCAACCATTCAACTGGTAAATTAGGATCTTCATTTACCGATGCATTAATAAAATCAAACCATGAAGTTACCCTTTTACTATCTGAGTCAGCGCGTTTTAGACCCAATACAAAGGGTGCAAAAATTCATACTTTTACCTCGGCAAACTCATTAAAAACTCAAATTAAAGAAATTGCGAACGGCAATATTTCGGTGATATTTCATATGGCTGCTGTTTCTGATTTTAGCCCCACCAAAACCCATAAAGGCAAAATTGATTCTTCCAACCAACTTTCAATACAACTTAATACAACGCCTAAAATTATTAATGAACTGCGCAGTTGGTATCCAGAATCAATCATATTTGGCTGGAAATACGATGTTGAAGGCGATCAAGAATCAATAACTGATAAAGGCCGTGAACAAATGACCCGTTGCCGCACAGACTTTTGCGTACTTAACGGCCCAGCTTACGGTGCAGGTTTTGGATTACTAAAGGAAAGTATTACTCATTGCCCCACTCAGGAACTCCTGATTGGGCATATCCTCACATTACTTCAGTAACCTGAATCCCAAGCGCGTCGAGCCCCCTCTGCAAAACACGCCCAGTCAACTCACAGAGAACTAAGCGACTTTCCCGCTCTGCCTGACCAGCTTTAATCACAGGACAAGACTCATAGAATCTACTAAAGCGCCCCGCCAAATCATAAAGGTAATTGCACAGGTAATTCGGCCTATTATCTTCAGCTACCATCTCTAAAGTATGCCCAAAGCTCATCAAATGTTTTGCCAGAGATAATTCTTCAGCCGCATCAAGATTAATGACAACCTTGTCCCAATTTGGTTCTGTGGTCTTCCGGAAAATACTCCGTACCCTAGTATAAGCGTACTGCAAATATGGTGCTGTGTTGCCTTGAAGAGACAGCATCTTATCCCAATCAAATACATAATCACTTTGCCTATTACTCGATAAGTCAGAATACTTTAGGGCTCCTATGCCTATAATTTTAGATATGGTTCGTTTCTCGGACTCTTCAAGTTCAGGATTTTTTTCAGAAACGGCTTTAAATGCCCTCTGCTCAGCCTCATCCAGCAATTCATCCAGGCGCACAGTTTCTCCACTTCTTGTTTTAAAAGGTTTACCATCTGGCCCCAAGATTGAACCAAACCACACGTGCTGGAGTTGCCCCGCAAACTGATTGTTCCAAAAACGAAAAATCTTAAATAATTGCTGGAAATGGAGCTGCTGACGCCCATCTGTGACATAAATAATTTTATTCGGAGACCATTTTTCCACTCGATATCTCAAAGTTGCCAAGTCTGTAGTAGTATAATTTGAAGCACCATCACTTTTACGCACAATTGCTGGCTTGTCATTTAATTGATCATCATCTGGAAAACGAACGACTATGGCCCCCTCACTTACACCAGCAATATTTTTAGCACAAAGCTCCTCAACGATCTCCTCTAGATATGGGTTATAAAAACTCTCACCCAGTGTTTCGTTGAATTGCACATCTAAACGGCCATAAACCCGATCAAACTGTTGTTGTGACAATTCAATCATCCCCCGCCAAATCTTTAAATTTTCCCCATCGCCCTGCTGTAATTTAACTAATTCATAGCGAGCGGCTTCCCTCAGCGAGTCGTCCGAGTTGATTTCCTTATAAATTCGTTCTAACTCACTGATGGGATCACTATCAAGAGCTGCTTTATTAAGCTTTGTTTTCCAACCTAAAATCAACATCCCGAACTGGGTGCCCCAATCACCAATATGATTGTCTGTGATTACCTTATGGCCCAACATACGAAGTATACGGGCGAGACTATCACCTAAAATTGTTGATCGGATATGGCCAACGTGCATCGGCTTAGCGACATTCGGAGAGCTGAAGTCTATGATTATGGCCTGTGGTTCAGATGCTGGGCTGACAAAAGGAATCTTTTCTTTTAGGGCGGCAGCTAAGGCTTCTTCAATAACTTTAGATTTAATCTCAAAATTTAAAAACCCGGGGCCCGCAATATCCACAGACTGACAGATATCCCCTAGTCTTAAATCATCCACCACTTTTTCTGCCAAAAGACGAGGATTCATGCCCCGTTTTTTAGCCAAAGCCATTAATGCATTACTCTGGAAATCCCCGTGCTTAGGATCTGAACAAGGCCGAACAAGAATCTTCTCCCGCTCTGCATCATCAACATGTTGAGCTACAGCTTGACGCAGACGGCTTTCGATTTCTGATTGGATCACCTTACTTATTCAGCTGGTTTTCCTATAATACGCTGGATCGCCTCTGCATCAGGAGCATTTTCGATAGATTCGCGAAATTCACGATTGTGTAATAGCTTAGCTATATTTGCCAATGTATTAAGGTGTTTCTGAAATTGACCCTGAGGCACAAGAAACAACACCACAAGGTTAACTGGCTGATTGTCTAGAGCCTCAAAATCGATGCCAACTCGGGACCTACCCAACGCACCCACCACACTATTGATAGAATCTGTGGCCGCATGGGGTATGCCTATCCCAAACCCAATGCCAGTGCTCATGGATTTCTCACGTTTTTTTACCGCATCAATAATGGAGTCGCAATGACTGGCATCTACTGCACCACTGGAAACCAGCTTATCAACCAACTCATCAATAGCCGCCCACCTATCGCTAGCCTTTAATTCGGGGACAATGTGCTCGGCCCCGACAATTTCACTTAATGTCATTTCAGAAAACGCATTTCGCCTCAGCCGGAATCTGATTTCAAGGCTGAATTAATGGAAATTGCAGTATTTTGGGCCATATCCCCGATGACCAGATAAGCTTTAATAGCCTCTACATACACCTCTCGTACAACTTGCCCTATTTCCAGACCAACAGAAATAAGTATTAATCCGACAAATAGCACCATCATATTACCTAGATAAATAACTACAGCCGAAAAAAGATACCCCTGAGAAACGATATCTGGCTGGCGTGTTCTTAAAATATGAGCAGTTAGAAAAACATGAAAACAATAAGACAATCCTAATGCCCAAAAAAACAAACCCCAAATCATTTGGCTATTTTGCAAATCCAGAAAATACTGAATTAGTGCGAAAACCGCAAAAACAAGGATAGCGTAAATCGGGATAAAATACGGTGATAGAGTCACAAAAAAATTATCTCGAGTCACATAAACGTGACCTCCATCGCCAGTAACTTTCATCCCTTTTACACGCCCCCCACAGAGCATGGTTGCAATGGCGTGGGTAAACTCATGCCCTAATACATATATCCAAATAGGTTTGGGCAGATATAAATACAATAGAGACATGCATGTCATACCAGCTATTAGCGGTATTAGCATCAGACCACTGAAATCCGTCATGAATACTAGCTCCCAAAATAATTTACCAATAGCAAAGCAGAATGGCAGTAAGACAATTGCTAATACTAATTTAAACCTCCTCAACAACTCAAATATTCTAACACAAACAGCAATAATTTCGAGATTAAAGACAAACGAGTTGGAATTGATTTCCTCAAGGTGTGACCATATGATGACGGAGTGAATCAAAGAGAAATAATCGAAATTTTCCGCCAGACTGGCGCTTTATTAGAGGGGCATTTCATTTTGAGGAGCGGGCGGCATAGTCGCCAATTTTTCCAATGCGCTGCAGCACTGGAACAAATGCGAGTTGTAGAGAAGCTAGGCCAAGCGCTGAGTAAAACGATCAAAGATAAATCCATTGAAACAGTTGTCGCACCGGCAATGGGCGGGCTGGTAATAGGCCAGGAAGTTGCCAGACAACTAGGGTTAAGATTTGTCTTCTTGGAGAAAGTGGACGGCGCATTATCGCTTAGACGCGGATTCAAATTTAAGCAGAAAGAAAAGGTCCTAGTGGTTGAAGATGTGATTACCCAAGGGGGTAGAGCCGACGAAACAATTAACATTATTAAACAGAATGGAGGACAAGTTATGGCTGTTGCTGTCCTTGTTAATCGGTCCAACGGCTTGTATGACCCAGGGGTACCGGTGCACAGTCTATTAGAACTTCAGGTGGAAACTTTTGACCCAGATGATGTACCTGCAGACCTTAAGGAAATAACCGCCGTTAAACCGGGCAGCAACTAAGGAAAATGAACCTAGAAACCACAACTTTTGGGGGCGGATGCTTCTGGTGCCTAGAGGCTGTATTCCGGAGACTAACTGGAGTAAACTCGGTGAGCTCTGGATATGCTGGCGGCCATACCCCTAACCCTACATATAAAGAAGTATGCACCGGCGAAACGGGACACGCTGAAGTAATTCAAATCGAATACGACTCTAGCATAATTTCTTTTCAAGATCTTCTCTCAGTTTTCTGGCAAGCTCACGACCCAACCACTTTAAACCGTCAGGGAAACGATATAGGAACTCAATACCGATCTGTGATCATGCCGCACAACGAAAAACAAAATGAAATTGCCATTGAATCAATTAGCCAATGGTCACAAAAATTCAAAGATAAAATTGTAACTTCAATTGAACCATTTACGCAATTTCATCCCGCCGAAGATTATCACCAAGAATATTATGAGCATAACACAGGAGCAGCATATTGCACTCTCTTGATTCGACCTAAAATTGATATTTTAAAACAAAAAAAGGTGCTCCCAAGCTAGAATTGAGCTTTCGCTGCCATTCTTGACGAAAACAACAAAATCAGATTATATAATCGGTCGAATGAGTCAAATCACTCAGATAGTAATTTTTTTTGCTGTGTTGATAATTCCGTTAAATGCACAAAAAAATATTCTTCCACCCAAGGCAATAGAAGACCGGCTGCCGGCCAGAATCCTAATACGCAAAGAAATTGCTTTGCAGCCCTCCCCGCAACTTGGGACATCTACCCGACTAAAAGCAAAAGAGGTTTTAAAAGAAGAGCATATTCAGCTAAAAGATGGCGACATATTCCGAGGCAAGTTCTCTGGCTTTAACCTTACAGAGGGCGTTTATTGGAAACACCCGCACATCAGCCCTGAATTAATTATTAACCCCGAACACGTTAAACACATTCAGCTCACGCCCCGAGAAACGACCAAAGAACTGGATTATAATCCGACAAAAGTAACCCTATTCTCTGGTGACGAGTTATCCGGCGAGCTTAAGAGTATGACCGACGGAGTGCTAAAACTTGATACATGGTACGGCGGGCAAATTGATATTAAGCAAAGTTCAATTAAAAGTTTGATCCCTAGTTTCACCTCTCTAAAAACAGTTTATCAAGGCCCTAAAAATATCAATGATTGGACTTTTTATGATCCTTCCAGTGGTCAAATATTCAGCAAACTCGGCGATAACCCTAAGACGCAGGAAATTGAAACAAAAAAGAAGCAAATCAATTTAGCTCATGGGACATGGAAATTAAATAATGGCTCATTTGAAACAAAAACAAGCCAATCGCGCGTAGGTCGCCAATTTAAAGAACTGCCTGAAAGGATGCAGCTTGATTTCGATCTCGACTGGTCAAGCTATCTTAATCTTTATATCAATTTCTTAACCGACAAACTAGATTCATACTCAAAGGGTAACTCTTACTGCCTAAGATTAAATACTTCCTATGCGTACTTATACAAATACTCGCTCCAGAATGGCATTGCAGGCGGAAGAAACATGGGATCAAACGTTAGAGTAAACCTCACTTCTTCAGGAAACCATGCCAGAATCTCAATACGAATTGACCGCAAGAAAAGCATTATCGCTCTTTATGTTAATGAAAAGTTTCTGAAAAAATGGACAGACACACAAAGGGAGGGGCTACCTGCTAATGCTAATGGCCTACTCTTTACATCAATGAGTTCAAATCTTATTGAATTAAGCCATATTAAAATTTCAGAATGGAACGGAAAACTTCCTGACGGGAACAAATCCACAACTCAAAATGGAACAGAAGATTTTGTCCTTTTCGCTAACGAAGACAGTGTCTCCGGAAAACTTGTTGGGATTGAAAATGGTAAAATTAAGTTTAAGACCACTTTTGCTGAAATTCCTATACCCATACAAACAATAACTCGGATAAATATGGCCCACAGAAATCCTACAGCAACTCCAGCTAAGGGAACCGTCAGGGCGATTCTACACAAAACTCAAGGGCAAGTGTCAGGATCCATACGTTCATGGAAGAACGGAAAAATATCGCTGGAAAGCGACTCCTTGGGAGCTGCATTATTCGATCAAAATGCTTTTGAAAGAATAGAATTTGATAATTAAACCAAGCATGAGACACATAATCTTTTTAATTATAACTTCAATTGGACTAAACGCCCAACCTAGACCGTTTCCTGTTCCAAACAGAATCCCCGGAGGCGTGCGAATTCCGGCTTCCCCACGGCCCGCAAACTTTGGTGGGCCTACCATCAAGGGTGAACATGTTAAATTAATTAATGGCGATATTTTTCGTGGAGAATTTACCGGCTTCAATAACGAAGGGAAAATGTTGTGGAGCCACCCGGCAATTGAACCAACCTTACATATTGACCCTCTACAACTAGCAACCCTCACTCTAGGAAGCGAAAATGTTGAGAAAAAAGACCATATTGGAAACATTCAATTAATCAACGGTGACAAGCTCTTAGGGGATTTTTTGTCCCTTTCGAAAGACAAGCTGGTCTTAAATACATGGTATGCTGGCAAGCTCACACTGAACCGACACGCAATCCAAACACTGGTTCCGGGCCAGACAAAATTGGAAACAATCTACCAGGGGCCAAATAGTGAAGACGTAAAACAATGGAAGCATACTAATAGCGGGACTTATAAGTGGACTTTTAAAAATGACGGTTTTCAAAGTAATGGAAGTAGCGCCAATGTTGGCAGAATGTTTGGTGATATCCCCAATTCTTCAAAAATTGAATTCGATTATCAATGGTCTTCAGGATCACCTAGTATATACCTCAGCGTTTTAACTGATAATCTTGCCTCTTATAGCTCTGGCAATTGTTATAGTATTAGAATTTCGAGCACCACAATGTACGTCTACCGTTATTCAAAAGTTGACGGAAGACTTAGCAGTTCCCGACTGACACCATCAACCGTTACCCATCGATTTAATCGTGCTCGGCTCAAAGCTAACGTGGCCATCTGCGTTAATCCCGGAAAAAAAACACTTGCAGTTCTAGTTGACGGGCGATTGGTGGGTTCATTCAGGGATAACTCTGGCCGACCTGCCGACCTTTTAGGCAAGGGAATAGCGTTTCATTCCCGTTCATCGATCCCGGCTCGAATCAGTAATTTATCAATTTCCAAGTGGGATGGAGCACTACCAAATAGCAGTACTAATTCGAATAATACGACCAAAGATGATTATGTCATGTTTACCAATGAAGATACGATAAGCGGAAATCTGATCGGTATAGAGAAAGGTGTCATGAAATTTAAGACAGAATTTGCCGAGCTGCCTATCCCCCTCAACACGGTCAATTATATTCATATGGCCAAGGAAAACCTTCGCAACCCAATTATAAGCTCAAAGTCAGTCCGAGCCACTTTATTAGATGATATACGCATTACTGGGGAAATCAAATCATGGGAAAAAGATAAAGTTAAACTCAGCAGCCCTGTTTTTGGCGAAGCAACTTTCAATGCCAACGCATTCAAAACCATCGAATTTAATCTCGGCAAACCCCGTACTACAGCCTCAAGCCTCTCTCCTACCCCGGCCCGAAGCGGGACTGTTAACGCCCAAAAAATCCCTGCAATTGAAATATTGAGACAGCAGATTCAGCGAGAAGTAAGGCCCATCAAAAAGCGATAGGCCACCACCTTGTCTGACATTCTTTTCACTTATACATCATAACGCTCTCATCGCAATAGCATGGCAATTGATTCATTTGGCGAGTTTTTAACTACACTCGAAAAACGAGGCGAACTGAAACAAATCAGTTCGACAATTGCAACGGAACTGGAAATTACGGAGATTGCAGATCGGGAAATGAAAAAACCCGACGGAGGAAAAGCCCTTCTGTTTGACTCACCAAGTATAAACGGCAACCCCTCTCCCTTGCCTTTGGCCATAAACACAATGGGCTCGCACAAGAGAATGGCTATTGCTTTGGGCAGGGAATCAGTAGATGAGGCGGCCAAGGACCTGGAGTCCATTATGCATGCAAAACCGCCAGCAAGTTTCACAGAGGCGGTAAAACTACTGGGCTCAGCATTAGAACTAAGACACGCAAAGCCCAAAGTAGTTTCGAATGGACCATGCAAAGAAATAGTTGAGGATCCACGGGATTTTTCAAATAGCAACGCAGAACTCCCAACATTAGCGAACCTTCCAATCCAAAAGTGCTGGCCGGAAGACGGAGGGCGCTTTATCACGCTGCCTTGTGTGGTCACCCAAGATCCTGATACTGGAGCACGCAATGTGGGCATGTATCGGATGCAGGTTTTTGACTCACAAACGACTGGCATGCATTGGCAACTGCAAAAAGTAGCCGCACGACATGGAAAACAATATTATGACCAAGGCAAGCGGATGCCCGTAAGTGTTTTTCTGGGCGGAGACCCTGTATACCCATTTTGTGCCACAGCCCCTCTACCCGACGGTTTAGATGAATTTCTTTTAGCTGGTTATCTCCGGGGAAAATCGGTTCCTCTAATAAAATGCGAGACCAATGATTTACAGGTTCCCGCCAATGCGGACATTGTCATTGAAGGCTATGTTGATCCGACTGAAGAACTGCGAGATGAAGGCCCCTTTGGAGATCATACAGGTTTTTATACATTACCAGACAAGTATCCCGCCTTCCATATTACTACAATCACCAGACGATCAGATTCGGTATACCCAACCACAATAGTAGGCCAACCTCCAATGGAAGACTTCTACATGGGCAGTGCATCGGTCAAAATTTTCATGCCAATATTTCGAATGAACTTCCCGGAAATCATTGATATTGCACTTCCAGCTGAAGGAGTTTTTCATAATCTAGTATTCGTTAGTATTAAAAAAACCTACCCCATGCAGGCATACAAAATTATGCATGGACTTTGGGGGATGGGCCAAATGATGTTCAGTAAATATATTGTCGTAGTTGATGATGATGTCGATGTACATAATACGAGCGAGGTACTTTTTAGAATGGGCGCAAACACTGACCCACAGCGGGACACTATTTTTACACGGGGCCCTTCCGATGTTCTGGATCACGCAACCCCTGAAGTAGCCATCGGCTCAAAAATGGGTATCGATGCTACAAAAAAACTTTCAGGGGAAGGATTTAAACGCGAATGGCCACCAATTATAAAAATGAATAAAACAATCAAAAACAAAGTAGACGAAATATTAGGCAAATAATTAATTACTTTTATAGTCCTACCTCTTTGTTAAAAAATCAAATATGCGCACCTTATTACTAACGCTAATTTTTTGCCTCTCACCGGCCACTCACTCTGCGGCAAAACCAAATATCATCGTGATTCTTGTCGATGACCTCGGCTACAGTGATCTCTCCTCCTTTGGAGGCAAAGACATTCATACACCGTCCATTGACCGCTTGATGAAAGCAGGATTACGTTTCAATCAATTCTATTCAAATTGCACAGTTTGCACCCCCACAAGAGCATCCTTATTAACTGGACGATATCCAGATATGGTTGGAGCTCCAGGCGTGATTCGACAATGGGCACAAAACAACTGGGGACACTTCGCTCCGACGGGGCCAACCTTACCAGAGTTATTACGTAAAGCCGGCTACCACACCGGGATGGTCGGCAAATGGCATCTAGGTTTTGAATCGCCCAATATCCCGAATGACCGGGGGTTTGATTTCTTCCATGGCTTTCTGGCCGACATGATGGATGACTATTGGAGCCATTTACGTGGTGGGGTCAATTGGATGCGATTAAATAAAAAAGAAATATCCCCAAAGGGTCACGCCACCGAAGTATTCACCCAATGGGCAATAGACTACGTAAAAAAACAGTCGACCAATAAAAAACAACCCTTTTTTCTGTATTTAGCCTACAATGCACCTCATTTCCCTATTCAACCACCGAAGAACTGGCTGGAAAAAGTCCAAAAACGTAAGCCTCAATTGGAACTAAAACGCGCAACAAATGTAGCGTTTGTGGAGCACATGGATCATGAGATAGGAAGATTTGTTGATTCTATCGGAGAAGCAGGGATAGCGGAAAACACGCTCATTTTATTTTCCTCAGACAATGGAGGCTCCATCCCTCACGGGGCACTCAATGGCAAACTAAGAGGAGGCAAACAGGAACACTGGGAAGGCGGGATTCGTGTTCCCACATGTGCTGTTTGGCCGGGAAATATTACTCCGGGGCAAACTGATGCCTTAGGGATCACCATGGACTTACTTCCAACCTTTTGCAAAATTGCGGGAGTTAAAATTAACCATGAAATTGATGGCCATGACCTTAGTTCAGTTTTATTAGACGGTCACAATGGAAAACCTGACAGGACACTCATTTGGGTGAGGCGCGAAGGCGGGGGAAACTATCAAGGGCGCGCCTATTACGCTATTCGCCGTGGTCCATGGAAACTTTTACAGAATAGCCCATTTGAACCCATGCAGCTATTCAATATCGATCAGGATTTACAGGAAAAATCACCAATAAGTTCAAACAAAAAGATCGCTCAAAACCTTAAGCGATCCCTGATGGATCATATACAAAGATCCGGAAAAATCCCCTGGCAAAAACAATCGAAATAGAAAATTAAAAAATGCTTCACAGCTCATTCGATGATGCACAGCAACAAGGGACGCCAAATTTCTTCTTAATTGATGCACAGCCTGAAGCTAAGATCACTTCATCTATTTTGCTGGAGGCCTGTAGGCAAATTAAACGAAATCGCATCCAATACCTAAGGGATACACCAACAGAAGATATTGTTTCAATAATCTCGGGCATTTCAGAAAACTGGACCGACGACCTGTACCCATTCAGAAAAAGAGCCCTTGATGAAGGCCCATCAAAAACTGGTTTTAGCAGATCAAGCATTGCACATGGATTAGATCAGTTTTTCACAAAAATTACTGAGGAAAATTTACTCAATCTAATCGCCCAAGAACTGGGCGATTCACGCCGATTAGATTCTCCATTAGGCACTCCTGAAGAGCGAGCAGAAAACCGTTCATCAATGGCCCGAGGCCCCGAACTAATCACCATAATCACGGCCGGCAGCCCGCCCTGCCCCACAATCATGACCATGATACATGGCCTGATTGTGCGTTCAGCACAATTTATCAAGTGCGCAGATAAGGGGGGATTCATCCCCAGACTTTTTGCCCACTCCTTATACGAGTCTCATCCAAAAATAGGGTCATGCATAGAAATTTCATCATGGCCCGGAACTGAGCCAACACTTGAAAAAATACTTTTTGATGAGAGTGATTGCATTATCGCTACAGGACGCGATGAAACAATTAATTCTATCCGTTCGAAAATCACTAACGATAAAAAATTCATTGGCTATGGCCAGAAGGTAAGCCTTGCTTATATACAAAAGGATATGCTCAGCAGGGCAATGGCAAGGGAACTCGCTAAATCAGCAGCGCAGGATATTGCTTCATGGAACCAATTAGGGTGCCTCTCGCCCCACATCATCTATATTGAAAAAGGCGGAGCCGTAAGCCCTGAGTTATTTTCCGGAATGCTTGCTGAATCACTTGCAGCAATTGAAAACCTACAACCAAGAGGCGATATACCAGCTGAAATTGACGGTGATATCCTTTACAAACGCAAATTTTTTGAATCTCGTGCATTAAGAACCGGTGATGTCAGGCAATGGTCAAGCGAAACAGATACAAGTTGGACTGTGGTTTTTGAGGAAGACCCGCTATTCACAACCTCCTGCCAAAATAGATTTATACACGTCAAAAGCATTAATGACATCGATGAAATGCTCCGCGTGGCCGAAATGACACGCGGACAAGTTTCAACAGTTGGTTTATCAGCCCCTAAAAATGAAGCTGAAATTCTTTTCAAAAAGCTGGCACATTGGGGGGTGACTCGAATTTGCCCTATTGGTAAAATGCAAGAACCAGCCCTGGGGTGGAGACACGATGGCCGTCCAACCATCGCTGATTTGGTGTCATGGACTGACTGGGAACAGTAAAATGCACGTAGAACTTAAAAAAAGATTTCAATTTGAAGCGGCTCATTCGCTTCCTAATTTACCAGCCGACCATAAGTGCCACCGACTTCATGGACACAGTTTTAAAGTGGAACTCACTGTGTCGGGTATGTGTGATGAAAAACTGGGATGGCTGGTTGACTATGATGAAATCAAAAAAGCATTTCACCCTACTTGGGTAAAACTAGACCATCGACATCTCAATGAAATTAACGGCCTGGAAAATCCAACCAGTGAAAATATTGCCAAATGGATTTGGGAAGAAGTAAGCCCTAAGCTACCCAACCTAACTGCAATAGAAATTTCTGAAACTTGCAACGCTAGTTGTATTTATCGGGGAGAATAGATTAGCTCATGCCAACAAGGTACGCTCACATTAACATAATAGCTCATGATTGGCGTAAACTATGCGAATTTTATGAACAAGTCTTTGATTGTAAGCCCTACAGTAGTGAGCGAAATCACCATGGAAAACACATTGATGAATTAACCCGCATGCAGGGGGTCAGAGTCCAAGGCAGACACCTTAGCGTCCCCGGCCATGGGGAAAACGGCCCAACTATTGAAATCTTTACCTTTTCAGATAACGGTGAAGATTCCCCTCGCCCTTTAAATAGGCCTGGATTTGCCCATATCGCATTTGAAGTCGATGACATAGAAGAAAAACGAAATCAAATAAAACACTTTGGCGGGGACGATTATGGTAATTTGGTTACAATTGATATCTCTGGTGCAGGAAAGCTTAGCCTTATTTATATGACTGACCCGGAAAGCAATATTGTTGAATTACAAAAATGGCATAACTAATACCTCATATATTTTTTGCCAACTGCCCCAGTTTATTCTAAAAATTGCCCATGCGATTATTTGCCCTCCTGCTTGCTCTAATTTTCACGCATGCGTCCGCCCAGCTTCCGACCCCAAAACCCAAATCAGCCATAGGGGCACGACACCCCTCTATAAGCCCTTCGGGTAAAGAAATAGTCTTTGTCTATCGTGGTGATATATGGAAATCAAATATAGACGGCAAAGAAGCCAGGCCTATTACATTCCACCTTGATTATGATGGTTACCCGATATTTTCACCAGATGGAAATTGGGTGGCCTTTGGCAGTAAACGTTATGGAAATTTTGATATATTTGTAATCCCTTCGAAAGGCGGAACCCCTAGACGATTAACATGGCATTCTGGCCACGAAATCCCATTTGGATGGAGTCCAGATGGAAAAAGAATTGCCTTCGGTTCAAGGCGCAATCGTCCAACCTATGACATCATGACGGTTGATGTTGCCAGCCTAAGATCAAAAACAATATGTGAAGATTACGCAACACTTCGTTACCCACGCTGGGCTCCGGACGGAAAGAAGATGGTCTATACTCGATATGGAATGCCTTGGTATAGGGCCAGATACAGAGGTTCAGCTGCTGCCCAAGTCTGGATTTATAACCTTGAAACAAAGGAACGCAATAAACTCCTTGGAGATGAACGACAATATTTATACAGCCAATTCATGCCAGAAGGCAGAGAAATATTACTCGTCACCACAGCTGAAGCTACTCCTACCCTAGCAAAAATAGATGAACAGCCAACCGCAGTACCAAACAGTAGTAAAATGACACCAAATCTCTGGGTCTCAGACCTAGAAGGTAAATTAAAACAGATCACACATTTCAAAACAGATTCTGTACGCTACCCAAGTATTGCATCTAAAACTGGAGACATTGTCTTTGAATATGATGATGGCATCTGGATTCTTGGTCGTAATTCTAAAGCTCCAAAGAAAATAGAATTATTAATCAATTCAGATGTTAAGCGTAATGTGAATGAATATTCAAAAGCCACAAGCGGAGCCACTGAAGCCGAGCCATCCCCAGATGGAAAAACCATTCTATTTGGGCTAAAAGGTGATATTTGGACAGTGAAAACAGCAAAATCAAAAGGTATTGAAAAAGAGTTAGACGAAATTGCAACACAACATACTACGTGGGCCGGTGAAGACTCCGATTTTTCATGGTCAAAAGACGGGAAAAAATTCTATTTCACTTCGGATCGTGAAGGGAATACACGCATTTATGAATATGACCTTGTAAAGCGGACTCAAAACCCACTGTGGAAGAGAGAAGAAAACATTGTTAGACTACGTGTGAGCCCAGATGGAAAACAACTTTTTTTCTGGGTGGCAGGACCTGAAGGAGGCCTTCATAGTTTAAACTTAGACGACAAAAAAGTCCTACGCATATTCAAGCTCCCCGGCATTCACATGAGGGGTCGAGGTGGAATTGATTATGAGTGGTCACCGGATTCAAAGTGGATTGCTTACACCACACGCACTGGCAGCAGTTCTTATAATATCTGGATCATTTCCACCAAAGGGGGTAAGGCCGTAAATATCACAAGGTTAAGTGCTTTCCACAGCCAGCCTATCTGGTCACCTGACGGAAAATACCTGTATTTCCAGAGTAATAGATCTGGAGAAGGCCTTTACCGGGTTTCACTTCAGCCAGACAAATTTAGAAATACAGATGTAGACCAAAAATATGTTAAGCCCAGCAAAACCCCTGAAATTAAAATAGATTTTAATAACATTAGCTCACGGATTCAAAAGATATCATCAACCAACCCTTCCTCTGACCTGACAATGACTTCTGATGGACGAATATATTTTCTATCCGGAGGTAATGTATATCGATCCAGTCATGACGGCAAAGAAGTCAAAAAAATGAATGATGATGGCGGACGAGTCGCCCTACGCGTCCTGCCGAGCGGCAGGAGTGCTACATTTATGAAATCGGGTAAAATATACCTGATGAAGCTAGATAATGGGAGCGCCGCACAAATCACTTTCTCAGCAAATATTGTTAATGATATTACCTCCAAGAGAACTGCTGCGTTCTATCAATTCTGGAAAACGTATCATCACAGATTTTACGATGGGAATTTTCACGGCCGTGATTGGACTGCATTACGCAATAAATACTTAAAACGAATTTCTTCAGTTGATACGAACGATGAATTTGCAACACTCTTGCAAATGATGGTTGGCGAGCTAGATGCGTCCCATACCGAACTTTCACCTATTCCTTCATCTACATCCCAAAGAAAAACCCCTCATTTGGGTTTTACGATTGACTACTCACACAGTGGAATCGGCATAAAAGTAAAAAATATCCCGAATGGCGCCCCAGGATCATTTGAAAAAACCCAAATCAAACCGGGAGAGTACATTCTTCAAATCGATGGAAAAGATGTATTATCAGATGAACTACTATTCAAATTTATTACGCAGAAACCCAATGTATTAACTAAATTTACAGTAAACTCAAAACCTTCAAAAGAAGGCTCTAGAGTTGTAACTTATAAACTTATATCCGAATCCGAATGGCGTAAGTTACGCTATCAGGAAACAACACAAGAGCTCAGGAGAAGAGTTGAGAAATCTACGAGCGGTAAAGTGGGATATTTACATATTTCTGCAATGGGCAGCAGTGACCAGGCTAAGTTTGAAAAGGAAGTCTACGAATATATCCAGGGAAAAAACGCAATGATATTCGACGTACGTTTCAATAATGGCGGGAATATTTCAGATACTTTAATTGATTGGCTAGAACGCAAACCTCACGGAATATATAAATCCAGGGACCGCGAACCGGAGCTGGCACCAAGTAGAGCATGGAATAAGCCAATTGTAGTTCTCATGAACGAACACAGCTACTCAAACGGCGAAATGTTTCCATATGCGATGCGGCAACGCGGGCTAGCCAAACTGGTAGGGATGCCTACACCTGGATACGTTATCTGGACATCCGGATTCACCTTAACTGACGGAACAAAAGCACGCATCCCGGGACGTGGCGTATTCAGAATGGATGGAACTAACATGGAAAACAATGGAGAAAAGCCCGACTTTCAATTATGGGTAACACCTGAGCAATGGCTAAAAGGTGAAGACCCCCAATTGGAAAAAGCCATCAGTCTGTTGGTTAAAAAATCCGTAAGTAGTTTGCAATGAGCAGAGCAACAAAATCTCGGCAAATCACAATAAGAAAATTATCCGCTAATCAATCAATCACAGTAGCCCCTGACAAAGTTGCACTTGAGGAGCCGTTAGAGATACGAATCCGAGGCAAAGCTATCGCAACAACCATGAGAACCCCCGGCAACGATATAGATCTTGCTGCAGGTTTTATATCAACCGAAGGAATCATAAAAAAGCGAAGTGATATTCTTGAAATTGCCCATTGCACAGATGACAAAACAACTGACGATCGTAACATTATAAACGTCTATCTACATCCTGATATAAGTATAGATTATGAAAAAATGGATCGCCAGTCCTACACAAACTCAAGTTGCGGAATTTGCGGGAAAAAATCTATCGAATCATTGCAATCCCTGTTCCCCTCGATTGAATCAGATATTTCAATCTCAATTGAAAAGCTCAATAGATTTCCGGAAAAACTTAAAAATGCACAAGATACCTTTAAGCAAACCGGAGGACTACATGCTGCTGCTCTATTCGATAAATACGGTTCAATAGTTTACTCAAGTGAAGATGTCGGAAGACACAACGCCGTTGATAAGGTTATAGGGTATTCAATGCTCCGCGAAATTGACCTTTCATCAACAGTTCTGATGGTTAGCGGGAGGGTTTCCTATGAAATAATACAAAAATCTCTTGCCGGAAAAATACCAATCGTTGCAGCTATATCAGCACCTACTTCGCTAGCTATTGAGTTTGCTAATGAAAACAATCAAACCTTAATAGGCTTTATGCGCAATAATAAGATGAATATATACACGGGGCACGAACGTGTTCATTAGCCTCTATCTCGCGCCTAAAAAATCAAATAAGGCCTGTGCTGTCTTCACCCCGAAACCCTGAACTTCAGCAATCTCTTCTAATTTGGCTTTTTTTAATTTTTTCACACTTCCAAAATGCTTTAAAAGGGCTGCTTTGCGCCGGCCACCTATTCCCGGGAATTCGTCCAACAAACTTTCCGATATTCTTTTCAGCCTCAATTCAGCATTAAAACTGTTCGCGAAACGGTGAGATTCATCACGGATTCGCTGCAGCAACCTCAAAGCTCCATTATCCAAACCCAGTTTGATAGGCTCCTTTTTCTTAGGCAAATATATTTGTTCAAACTCCTTTGCCAGCGCAACTATATCCATATGGTGTAATTTTAATTCCGTTAAGGATTTAATCGCACTATTAAGCTGCCCTCTCCCGCCATCGATTAGTATTAAATCGGGCAACGGTCGGCCTTCTTTCTTCAATCGAAGGTACCTGCGCCTAACCACCTCCGCCATACAGGCAAAGTCATCTTGGGCAATAACATCTCGTATTTTGTATCTTCGATACTCGCCATTAGAAGGTTTTCCATTACGAAACACAACCATAGACGCTACTGTATAGGTACCGCTTATATTTGATATATCGAAACCCTCGATGTGCGTAGGAGCCGATTTAAGTTTAAGAATTTCTGAGAGCTTTTTGATATCATTTTCAGGATCCAATGATACGGGCAATTTATTGGGCAACTTCCTGTATCTCGTAGTCTTTCTAGTTGTGACTTTAAGTGCTTGTATTTGATCCCGTAAGCGAGCAGCTCTTTCATAGTCCTTAGCGGCTGACGCACTAACCATTGCTGATTCAAGATTTTTAAGCATTTCCGAACAGTGGCCACTCAAGAACTCACAGGCGTTTTCAACCTGCATACGATACTGATCTAATGTAACATGTCCAACACAGGGGGCACTGCACACATCGATATGACCGTAGAGGCAGTGTTTATAATCCTTTTCAGATGGCCTCAATGGCTTACACCCCCTTAAATTAAATTTATGCCTAACCGTATCAAGTGATCTACGCAGTGCCTTACTGTCCGGAAATGGCCCAAAATATTGCGCCCCATCATCAACCATAAGGCGAGTGAGCATGAATCTTGGAATTGAATCCTTAAGATTCACCTTTAACATAAGAAACCGTTTGTCATCGCGCAGACTTACATTATAGCGAGGTTTGAATTCTTTAATAAGCCGGCTTTCCAAAAGTAACGCCTCCGGCTCTCCCTTAACTAAATGAATATCAAAATCAGATATGGCATCAATTAATGCTCTAAACTTAATATCCCACCCCATTCTCCTTGAAGGATGAAAATATTGACTGACACGCCTTCGGAGATCACGGGCTTTGCCCACGTATATTACTGTTCCTAGCCGATCCTTCATAAGGTACACCCCCGGCTTGTGAGGTAATTCCGAAATCTTATCTCGAATGCGGCCAGTACTCGGCATGCATATATATTATGAAAATAAATCCGAATTTTCGATAAAAGCGTAACAAATCATATGGGCAATTCCCATGTGACAATCCTCAGCTCTTCCGTAATGCGTCTCTTCTACGACGATACAATTATCTGCAATTTTGGATAATTCACCCCTTTTACCCCCGATTAAGGCAATAATATGAAGTCCATTTTCCTTCGCCCAATTACAAGCCTCCACAAGGTTTGGTGAACTTCCACTTACACTCATTACCAGTACCACATCACCTTTCTTACCGTAATTCTCCAGCTGACGCCTATAGATACCAGAATAATCATAATCATTCCCAATGGCAGTCATCCAACTGACGTTATCATTTAAAGAGGTAACTCTAAATCTTTTCCCCACCGCATCTGAGGAACCTTTTCCCAAGTCCGTAGCAAAATGTGAGGAATTAGAGGCGCTCCCACCATTGCCAAAAACAAAAATTTGGCGCTCTTCCCTAAGAGCCTCATTCACCGTATCGATTGCAGCCGCAACTTGGTCAACTGGAATTGTATTTAGTGCTTTTTTTTCAGCGGCTATATAATCATTAATCCACTCCCTCATAATTTAATTCTGACACGAATATTTGAGTAATGTCAGTCCAAAATGATTCACAATAAATCCTATTTGCTTTTCTACCAGACGTTTATGGGATATATCAAACAACTTCATGGAGGGCGCCAAACACGAAATAAAACGTAAAAGCACCGAGGAACGTCAGCAAATGGACGAGCTGTCACGGATTCGGCATTCCTGTGCTCACGTGCTTGCAACAGCAGTACTTCGCATCTGGCCAGATGCGAAACTCGATATTGGCCCGCCCACAGATGAAGGCTTCTACTACGACTTTGATCTTGAACATCGGTTCACTCCTGAGGATTTCGAGAAAATCGAAGCTGAAATGAAAAAAGTGGTTAAAGAAAACCAAACATTTGATTACTCGGAAAAATCTAGAGAAGAAGCAAAGGAATATTACCAATCTATCAATCAACCTTTTAAACTAGAAAGAATTGATGATATCCCTGAAAGCGAAAAGATTACTTTTTACAAAAATGGGGAGTTTCTAGATCTCTGCGCCGGCCCGCATGTGCCGCGCACCGGTAATGTAAAAGCGTTCAAACTGCTGCGTCTGGCAGCTGCCTACTACAGGGGCAACGAAAAAAACCCCCAGCTACAACGCATCTACGGGACCGCATTCAAAAATAAAACTCAGCTCAAAGAGTGGCTAGAGGCACAAGAAGAAGCTAAGAAACGTGACCACCGAAAGATCGGCCGCGAACAAGGCCTGTTCACGCTATCTTCTACTGTCGGCCAGGGACTGGTATTGTGGATGCCTAAAGGGGGTATTGTCCGGACAGAATTACAAAATTTCATGCAGAGCGAGCTGCTTCAACGCGGCTACAACCCAGTGTTCACACCGCATATTGGCAGTATTGATCTATACAAGAAATCCGGTCATTTCCCATATTATAAGGACAGCCAGTATCCAACAATCAAAGCAAACGAAGAAGAAGAATACCTTCTTAAGCCGATGAACTGCCCGCATCATATTGAGATTTTTGCGGCCGAAAAGCATAGCTACCGCGAACTCCCCATCCGCTTGGCAGAATTTGGCACAGTCTACCGCTATGAACAAAGCGGCGAGCTCAGTGGCCTGACTCGAGTGCGTGGTCTTACACAGGATGACGCCCATGTGTTTTGCACCCCCGATCAAGTTGAGGGAGAAATTCGTGACACAGTCGATCTTACCCTAAAGACTCTTCGCACCCTCGGGCTAAACGACTATCGAGTACAGGTGAGCTTACGCGATCCAAATAGCGATAAATATACCGGAGATATCTCCAATTGGAATGCCGCCGAAGAAACCCTAAGTCGCGTAGCAAGGGAAATGAATATAATTCATGAAAACGTTCCCGGAGAAGCGGCTTTCTACGGCCCTAAACTAGACTTTATGGTAAAGGACTGTATTGGCCGCGAGTGGCAACTGGGCACTGTGCAACTTGACTACAACCTCCCAGAACGCTTTAACCTTCAGTACATCGGATCTGATAACGCCCCTCATCGCCCCGTAATGATACACCGGGCTCCCTTTGG
>MDTG01129701.1_pt1 | contig 24000 bp, 30 predicted proteins | sample 811421 | NCBI WGS metagenome assembly MDTG01 (sample SAMN05326645, study PRJNA326480) | marine metagenome | isolation source: seawater | place: Pacific Ocean: South East | collected 2011
TTAGAGTGAGAGAAATACAATCATGCAACCATACAGTCCCATACCGAACAGTAGCGTGGTTATGAATTGTCCAAGTATAAACATTGTCTTCCTTTCTTATTGTCGTATATCGTATGTATCGGAACACCCATATACGTCAAAATGATAGCGTTACATTTAAATATTTGAATATACCAGAATTAGTATATTCCATTATCCGCATATGCAACTTCCTGTATATGCAGAATCCTGAATATTCAATTCCTCGAATATGCAGAATCCCAAATACTCCTGAAGTGAAAAGCACCATAATATTCAAATAATTAAATATAGTTTTATTCATGGGTTGCACCGATAACACCGGGGGAAAAATACAGGGAGGGTTTCCCCTCCCCTAATTTTTAGAAGAAATTTTCGAGAATTTTTGGTTCACTCTTGCGGAACTCTTTCGGGTTCCAATTCGCACTTTCAAGGTACACATTTTTCAGGGTTCGGAATTTTGTGGTTCCTTCCTCCTGAATTACAGGGAGAAGAATTTCGTAACCCATTCCTATACTTTTCGGAACTTTGGTTCGTGTTTCGGAAGTTTTCCAGAATTCGGTGAGTTTCGTTCCTTTCGGAATTTTTTCACCGAATTTCAATAAACAGGAAATTTTTTCAACTTCCCCAACACCGAAAACTTCGTGAGTTTTCCCCTCGAATTTCACCGAATATTTGTTTTCGGGAAGAACTGAAATTTCAATTCCTTTTTCCCTTTGGAAGTAACAAACCATACCCTCCTGCAAACCTACCTGAGAACGTGTAAACCTCTCCCCCTTACTTCGAGGAGTGAATTTACTTGCGAGGGTTACACTTGCAACATTTTTTACTTTTCCCATATTTTCCTTTTTTTGAATGGGTTGTGGGGGGGAACCATTTCCCTCTCCCACCCTAGAATCCTCCCTATGACCCACACAGATACCACTTTTTGAAATCAGCCTCCCAAAAATGTAGACGGTCCGTGTATAAAAAGCGGAATCAATAAATCTGAAGCAAAATTTAAGGTTTTTAGCGTAAAATAGGCGTTAAAAGTAATACAGTTGTACTAAATAACGGATGTAAAAAGGCAAATAGGTGGGTTTTTTATGTTGACAATATACACGAAACGTGTATTATATTTTCCTGTCATCTATTTCAGAAGAAAGACACTTATGCCAAGAAAAAGGTTAGGCGAGAACGTCTTAGACCAAGCAATCGAAAGGATGCGAGTTCTCTATGAAAAGGGAGATCGTGTCGTAGTTAGTTTTTCTGGAGGTAAAGACTCAACGGCCTGTTTGGAAGTCTGCGTAATGGCTGCTTCCATGTGTGATCGGCTACCAGTAGATGTAGTGGTACGAGATGAAGAAATCATGTACCCAGGCACCTACGAATTCTGTGAAAGAATAGCAGAACGTCCAGATATCAATATGCGTTGGTTGGTAGCAAACCAGCCAATAATCAACATCTATGGTGCGAGGAAAATGCCCTACTGGTGGGTATTTGATCCTCAACTTCCAGAATCAGACTGGTTAAGAACACCACCTCCCTATGCTGAGAAGATCGATCAGCTAAACATCGAACACATGACCATCCCTGAAAGGTTTCCAGTAGAGGATGGCAACGAACTGTTTGCGTGTATCGGGCTAAGAACTGATGAAAGTAGGCATCGTTTATATGGGTTGTTCGGAAGTGGCGGTTATTTAACCAAACCAAACAAGATGGGAGTGCGGAATGCGAGGCCAATCTATGACTGGGCCTACTCTGATGTTTGGAAATTCATTAAAGAGTTCAATCTCGATTACAACAAAGCCTACGACACCATGTTACGCATGGGCATCAAGGGCTCTCAAATGAGAATTGGGCCACCAACTATGAACGCACACGGCATCGACTCTTTAAGAAGGGCAAGTTATGCGTGGCCTCGTTGGTTTGATCGGTTATGTGAGCGTTGTCCTGGGGTCCGTCAAGGCATCCAGTATGGAAAGTTCGCAATGACACCTCAAAGAAGACTAGGTGAAACATGGGAAGAATGTTTTCATCGCACTTGTATTGATGAAGCACCCGACTGGATTGCAGAACGGGCAACAAGGGTGAAGGAGATGTACCTGAAGCGTCATACAAACCATGCCTCAACACCACTTCCAGAAGTAACTCCTTGCTTCTCATGCACTGGCAACATTGCATCATGGAAGAAAATGGCAGAGGCCATGTTTACTGGCGATCCTTTCTCCATGAAGGCTACATCCCTTCCCCTTGTAGACCCTGAATTTTTCCGTGAAGGAGCTGGCAACTGGAATGGAGGAAAACCGATCTTCTAATGGTTAAATACTCAATTGCGGAGGCTGAAAGGTTAAAGAGCATGAGTTCACCACATTATGATGTAGAAAAAGGGTCTTTATCTGATGATCCCAGTGATTTGAACCATTTATTGAAGATAACAAACCAATTTCATAGTGCTTTAACCCACAAAAATGAAGTGATTAGGGAGGAAATGCGTTTCTTGGAGGATCTTTCAAGAAGAATGTGTGAATTAGCGGAAAGCGCACACAAAAAACATGAAAATTCTTAGTGTAGCAATTTTGGTGACCACAACTTTGCTGGTTTACGTTAGTTATTTGGTCATTAGTGGGTTGTCGGCACTATAAGGTTGATCCTCCTTCGATAATTAGTTTTTCGGGAGGGCGATCTTCAGGGTTCATGTTGCATAACATTCTGGAGGCCCACGAATGGGAACTTCCAGACGGTGTTTTCGTCATTTTCTGCAACACAGGACTGGAACATCACGAAACTTATGAGTTTATACACAAGATTGAGGAGAAATGGTGTCCAATCATCTGGTTAGAGTACGAAAAATGGGAAGATTCCAAGCCTGTTCATGGTTACAAGCTCGTTAATTACGAAACGGCATCAAGAAATGGAGAACCTTTTGAGAAACTCATCAAGGAGAACCGAACAGAATCTGGCAAACCTTATATGCCAAACCCCAGAACAAGGATTTGCACACAATATCTCAAAATCAACCCTAAATACCGATTTTGTAAGGAACATAACATCTCCGAATGGGACAACATTGTTGGTTTAAGGTATGACGAACCGAGAAGAGTCAATAATGCAAGAGCTTGGTACGCTTGCGAAACCATTTCAGCCCCTATGTACCATGCAGAACATGATGAACATGATGTTTTAGAGTTCTGGAAAAACTATGAATTTGATTTAAATATTCCATCAAAAGCATTCACTAATTGCGTAGGTTGTTTCTTAAAAAACTATAAGATTTTAAAAGAAGTTGCACGACTGGAACCTAAACAACTGGAATGGTGGGATAAAATGGAGAAATGGAGTGATCGACAATTTGATTACCAAGTTCCTTCCTATGAGCGCATTTTAAAAGAAAATGAAATGCAATTGGAGTTTGACTTCGATAAAGGTCTGGATTGTTTCTGCCATGACTAACAGGTGTCGTCTGTTTACTTTTACAAAAATGTGTTATACTAACCGCTATTACTTTTCTAAAAACGCTATCTGAATCTTTGTGGAGGATATAATCACTCCACATCTAAGGAGTAATATGGGTGAAGTATTAACTTTGGTGACTAAACCAGAGAAAGTAAAAGAGGATATTAAAAGTTTATTATCAGACCTTAGTAGTAGAATAGACAACGAAGACCCAGAAAAAAACATCACAGTTAAGAAAGCAGTAATATTGCTTTTAGATGATGAAATGAATAGTTCAAATTATGACCATTATGACTTCACAATGATTTCAGCAAACCTCTCAACATCGGAGCTTGTCGGGTTGTTAGAAATTGCGAAGTATCGGGCATTCACCATGGAAGGTGATGAATAGACTCACACGAAGATATAAGGTGTTGAGTAAAAATTATGACTTCCTTGAAGAATTAGAGAAAGAAACCAAGGAAATTCAGATAGATGCAATCAAAGAGTTCAATGTATTTTTTGCGAAATGGAGATCGGAAAATGATGACATTTGGAATGCACTTCCCACAAAATCCCAAAACGAAATCCAACCTCCAAAATTAGAATTCACGGATAGAGAAACAGACGAAGAGTTAAACAGTCTCTATAAAGAAGTGGCTAAACAAACTCATCCTGACGTTAACGATAATCGTGATGAAATGTTCATAGAAGCCAAAGAAGCACTTGAGCAAAATAATTGGGCAAAGATGTGTAATCTTGCAGAGAAACTAGGGATTGACACACCTAATGTAAGTTTCGGAATGGTTCAACGTTTAGAACACTCTGTAAAAGTGTTAGAACGCACCATAAATGAAATAAGGCTTACAGTTATATGGGTTTGGTTCCATGAGAAAAATATTCATAAGAGGAACGTTATATTTACTGATTTTATTAACCATTTAAGTAGACAAACATGAGCGTATCGGAGATGTGGGGAGAACCGAAACAGTCACTAGCTGATGATTATGACAGAATACCTAATGACAATGTGCGTAAACCAGCACACTATGTCAAAGGTGAAATAGAATGTATTGATGCAATGCGATCTTCAATGTCAAAAGAAGTATTTGAAGGTTATTGCAAAGGAGCCGTTTTTAAATACCTCTGGAGGTATGAATCTAAATCAAACCCTCTTGAAGATTTGAATAAAGCAAAAGTGTATTTAAGTTGGTTAATTGATGAAAAGAATCCTCAAAAACTATGATACTCAATCATTACAAAACTGCGTTTGAGGACGTAGAGAATCAACTCCAAACTTGGGACAAGGAATATGAAGAAGGAACCTTCAGTTCCCCCAAGGAGGCTTTATGGGCATTTGCTCAACTTCTTAAAGATGTTAAGGAGAAACACAAACTCAATTCATTCCTTCCGTGATTTCAGCAACAGAGTGGTTTAACAACAATGCAGAGGTTTATGACGAGAAGTTATCTTCACCTCTCGCAATAGCAGAAAACAAAGTTCTTTTTGAGTTCCTTTCCGAAGAGATCGAAGACCACCATACAGTCTTTGATGCAGGATGCGGAACAGGACTCCTTCTGGATTACATAAAGATAGATCCTGAGAACTATGTTGGTTGGGATATATCAGAAGAGATGGTTAGGGTTGCGAGAGAGAAGCACCCGAATCACAAGTTCATATGCAAGGACATTTTAGATCCTTCTGAGGAAGGTTTTGATGTAGTCGTTTCCCTCTTTGGTGTCATTTCATTAATGGATGATATGAAGGAAGGTTTTCAGGCGTGTTTAAACAAGAGTCTTGAGAAGACCATAGTGATGGTGAATGCAGGGAGAAACCCTTATTCCAGACAAGATTCTATTTACACCTTATGCAACAACAACAAGATTGATGTACATACCACCAATTTACAGAACTGGATGAATATCGTTCAGGATTGTGGAGTAGAAAGATGTGCATACCTTCCATTCAATATTAGGGCTGATGAGTTTGCGGATAAAGCTCATCTCAACCTTGATATGGATGTATACCAACATATTTTGAATCTCGAAATGAGGTGCATCGACCAAGATTGGATTGATGAAGAAGTTGGTTTTTATTTAACAATCGTTTTTTAGCAGGAGCTTACATGGCAACCACCGATGGTGAGGTTTATAACGAGTCAATAAACACTTCTCCCGAAGCAACACAAGATCGTGTTGTAACGAAGAAGATGAAAAACAGGGGTAAGAAAGCAGTCGAGAAGAACACTTCTGCTCTAAAAGAACTGAAGGTTCGATATACCGCCTTAACTGACATTCAACCAAACGAATGGAACCCTAACAGGCAAAGTGACCACGACTTTGAACTCCTTACCAAATCAATGGAAGAGGATGGTTTTACCCAACCAGTAGTTGTTGTCAACAACGAGAAGAACCCAGACTACAAATTTAAGATTGTTGATGGTGAACATCGATGGAGGGCTGCTTCAGCATTAGGTTATGAAGAGATCCCTGTAATTGTGGTTCCTATGACAGAAGCCCAAGCAAAGATTGCAACCTTCCGTCATAACCGAGCAAGAGGCTCTGAAGATTACGAATTGGCTGCTTCTTTAATGAAGGATCTTGAGGCCATTGGTGCATTGGATTGGGCGCAGGACTCACTCATGTTATCGGATGTCGAAATAGAGCGAATGCTTGAGGATGCACCAGTCCCAGATGTTTTAGGAGATGAAGAGTGGACTGAAGCATGGGAACCAGAGAGTGCTGGTCAAAGTGCAGATGGAGAAATGACTGATACTGTTACAACTCAAGTTCTTGAAGGATCTTCAGGAGGCGAAGGTAAGGTTATTACTGCCTCAACAGTTGGTGCAGTCAACGCTCAACGTGAGAAAGAAAAGAAAATAGCAGAAGCCACAACTGCTGAAGAACGTCAAATGATTAAGAAGGATAGCGATATATTTAAGATATACCTTTCCTTTACTGGTGATGAGGCAGTTCTCGTTAAGGAAGTTCTTGGAGATAGAGCAGCCGAAAAATTAGTGGAATTGTGCCAGAAGTATGCAGAAGAAATCGCTTCTTAATATGAAATGGCACTTGATCCAAAGAAATTTGCGAAGCTCAAGACCAAGTACGAAGCAGGGGAAAAGTTAAGAGAGATTGCAGAAGAACTAGATATCTCTCTATCCACTGTAACCAAGAATGCCAAGAAGTTTGGATGGGAACATGGACTCCGTAAAGCTGAGATTGCCACCAAGGTAGAAAAGAAGGTGAGAGCAGAGCTTATAGAGAACGATGTTACCAGAGCTACTCAGGAGACTGAGAAGTTTTTGAAGGACACTGAGATCCTTCGCAATTACACGTTACAAGTTATAGGAAGAATCCTTAGTAACCGTGATGAAAAGGGGCAAGTAGATTTTTCTGATAAGGAGGTAGGCGAAACATTATTCGTCTACTTAAAGATCGGAAAGATAGCTAGTGAAACTCTGTCACTTGGATATCAAGGTAAGAGGAAGGCTCTTCGTATGGACGATGCACCTCCAGAGGAGATGCTAGTTCTACCTTGGGAAGACTAACCTGTAAAAGGAGGATATGGCTTATACGAGTTCCAACAAAAATAATTGGCTTACTTATATGTGGGTTTGCGTTATTGGGCAACGCATATCCAACAAACAGTAGCTCTTCAAGCCTTGCGGTTACAACGTATGGTGGTGGTCAAACCTTTGACTACTACTCGTTTAGCCAAGAGGAAATTATGTGTCTCGCCAGAAACATTTACTGGGAGGCTCGTAACGAATCTACTGCTGGAAAAATTGCAGTTAGCCAAGTCGTTTTTAATAGGGTTCGTTCTACTAGATTCCCGAACTCAATTTGTGGGGTAATCACACAAGGTAAACATATTGGAAACCATCCAGTTCGTAATCGTTGTCAATTTTCGTGGTACTGTGACGGAAAAAACGACAACCCAACAGACAGGAGAATTTGGAATCACACTCTTGAACTATCCGAATACCTAGTAAGGTCAAAGGATGTACTTGTTGACATAACTGATGGTGCTACCCACTACCATGCAGACTACGTTTCTCCTAGATGGAGAAGAGCATTTGATCGCATGGTAAAAATTGATACGCATATTTTTTACAAGTAATGCCATTAAGCCTCCCTCAACAGTTAATTGTTGATCATCCTGCTCGTTTTAAGGTGGTCGCCGCTGGGAGGCGATTTGGGAAGAGTTATCTTTCCATGAATATGATGGCAAGGACTGCTCGTCATCCTATGAAGAACGTCTGGTACGTTACAACGACTTATGGAGCAGCCAAAAACATCATGTGGTTCCCATTAAAGGACCGCTTAAAAACCTTAAACTGGTGTCAATCCTTTCATGAAGTTGCAATGCAAGCCCACTTAGTTAATGGGTCAGTGATTGCGTTGAAAGGAACTAACAACCCTGACTCCCTTCGTGGAGTTGGTTTAGATTATTTAGTTATTGATGAAAGTGCATTTATAGACGAGAGGACATGGACTGAGGTTCTTCGTCCTACTCTTTCTGACAAACTCGGAGGAGCATTATTCATTAGTTCTCCGACAGGAAGAAACTGGTTCTATGAATTGTACCAATTGGGGCAATCTGGCGAAGACCCTGACTGGATGTCATGGCAATTCACTACGCTAGAAGGAGGCAATGTTCCTTCTGAAGAGATCGAAACTGCTAGAAGGGATCTTGATGCAAGGACATTTGAACAAGAGTACGAAGCACAATTCGTTTCATATACTGGACTGGTTTATTACGGATTTGATTACAAAGAGAATGTTAGGGATCTAAAGATTGACCCAACAAAACCTCTTTTAATCGGAATGGATTTTAATATAGATCCAATGACCGCAACAGTTTTCCAAATGGATGAGGATGATGAAACGCTTCTATTGTTGGATGAAATAGAAATTTATGGCTCCAACACCGATGAAATAGCGGAAGAGATCATAATGCGTTACGGAGATTATGAGATCACTGTCTACCCAGACCCTTCCTGTGTTGCATCAAGAACGAGTGCAGGAGGAAGAACAGATTTAAGCATTCTTCAGAGTTATGGATTTAAGTGCAAATTTCGCAGAGCGCATCCGTTTATTAGGGACAGAATAAACGCAGTAAACTCAAGGCTTTGCAATTCCTATGGTGAGAGGAAGATTCTCGTCAACAAGAAATGCAAAATTTCCATAAGAGCATTTGAAAGACACGCTTACAAAGAAGGTACAAACTTGCCTGAAAAAGGTGGGAAGCCTGACTACTCACACATCACTGACAGTATTGGGTATCTCGTTGAGTATATGTTTCCTGTCAATAAGAAGGAATTGGTAAGCACACGAATCACAGGAATTTAATTATGGCTAAATATGTAAATGCACATCCTGACTTTCAGAAGTATGTCAAATACTGGGAGCGTTGCAGGGATTGTTACAAGGGAGAGGATTCAATTAAGGATAAGGGAGCCGTTTATTTACCCTACCTTAGTGAGCAAGAAAACTATGAATATAACCACTATAAGGATCGGGCTTTATTTCTGAACACGTTTTTTAGAACTGTTACAGGATTAGTTGGTGGAGCGATGCGTAAGACACCATTGATTGAAGTACCCTCCTCATTAGAGCCTTTCTTGGATGACATTGACATGAAAGGAACTTCCATAAATGACTACATTCGCAACACGCTTGTAGAGCTATTTATTACTGGGAGACAAACCATTGTTGTTGACCAGCATCCTACTGGAAGACCTTACCTTACATCGTATGTCGCTGAGAATTTTGTTAACTGGCATACCGAAGGGATGACACCAACGTTTGCAGTTTTTTGTGAGGAGGTTGATGTCATTAAAGAGAAATTCCAGCACGAAAGAGTTGAACAGTATCGTGCATATACAATGGAGGAGGATGGAGTTCACTCCTATGTGATGCGAGATGTGTATGACGAAGAAACTGATTCGTATGAAATGCGGATTATTGAAGACTCTGTTCTTACATACAGAGGGATGGAGTTTGAAGTTCTCCCTGTAACAGTAATCAATTTCAAGGAATGCGGTTTTGATTTACAAGAACCTCCCTTATTAGATTTAGCAAATGTATGTCTCTCACACTACAGATCCTCTGCTGACCTTGAACATGGTAGGCACTTCACCGCATTGCCACAGGCATACATCACAGGAGTTGATCCAGATGAATATAGCCAAGGCATTCATGTCGGGTCAGGAACGGCATGGGTTATTCCAAACGAACAAGCAAAAGTCGGCTTCTTGGAGTTCTCAGGACAAGGATTAGGTTCACTAGAACGTGCCTTAGAACAGAAAGAGAAAATGATGGCAGTTCTTGGTGCAAGGCTTCTTGAAGGACCGAAGGGTGTAGAAGCAGCCGAAACTGCTCGTATTCGTCAAAATACTGAAACCAGTATCTTGGGTTCTATGGTTCAGAGTGTAGAAAATGGGATTCAGAAGTCCTTGGAAATTATGGCTCAATGGGAAGGTTCTGATCCTGAAGAAGTTAAAGTTTCCATGAACAGAGACTTCATTGATGTCCGTCTTCCTTACCAAGAAGTTATCGCCCTTGTTCAATCATACCAGATGGGAGGTATCTCTCTGGATACATTGCTCCACAACCTGAAACAAGGTGAGGTTATTCCTCATGATGTAAGTATTGAGGAAGAGATGGAGAGAATTCTCGCAGGACAAGATGAACCTGAACCTTACCAAAGTGCCATGGAGGGTGGTCAAGAGGAAGACTTAGATCAAGAAACTCAAGTGGAGGAGAATGGAGCAGAAGCAGTTTAAAACCTATTCTGACGGAAGGGGAGGGGTTTACACGTTACCAATTGATGATGTGTTGACTCCTCCTACTACTGAAAAAACCTTTACTGCACTCAAAAGGGTTGACACAGAAGAGGTTACGTTAGATTTGGAGGAGGATCTGTTTATCAACCTTGCATTAAGAGCGCATGAACTTGATGTAACCTTGAACGAGTACATGAACATCCTTCTTCATGATGCGTTAAAGGATGAGGTTGAGCTTTCAGAGAAGGAAACGATGTTATTCAACATGGATAAATGAGTAGAGAACATATCGGGTTGAATAGGTACATATGCACTGTCTTTGAGGAGATGAGGAAATGTACTGAAACCCTGAACTTTGCTGTTTTACCCTCATTGATTGAAGAAGCACAGATCCTTGCAAACAGAATGGAGGCAAAACTTCATGATGTTAAGGATTTGGAAACAATAAGAGATCAGATCAAAGAGAAGAAAAAGGAATTAAAGGAGTTAGGAGATGGTTGACGTTCTAGCAATCATTTCGATTGTGTTCCTTATATGGGGTTGGGCTTGGATCATAATGTGACGAAATTTGGGGAGTAAGACTATGAGTGGAAACAGTTTACGAAAAGAAGGAGAAGGCTCACGAAGTCTTAATCGAGTATTACGCCTACCAGGATCTCCGAAGGGCGTGTAAGGAGATATGGAAAGAGGAGGATGCAGAGTGGGAAAAGCAATGCAATTACTTGTATGCAAAGTTTGAAAAGTTAGCCAAGGAAGAAAAGAGGCGAGAGGTAAACTCAAAGTCTGCACGGATCGAAAGGAAACTGGAACAAATGAAACTTACTGAAGACCTTATTTCAAAAATAAAGAGAAGAAATGGCAAGTGATGAAAAGAAATACCCTATTTGCCCTCTTTGTTGGGCTTGGCCTTGTAGTTGTGACGATAACATCTGCAGGAGAGTGGAACGAAAAGCCTGTTCTGTGTGCAGATGAAAAAGAAACTTTAGATGTATTAAAGGAAAAGGAGCAAATCTTACTATTTACTGGGCAAGAGTATGCGAAGGTAAGGAGTGAGAAAGGTTTACATCCTATTCCTGCAAAAATACCTCTTTTTTTCTATGCGAATAAGAAGCAAGGGACATACACCATTGCGGAGTATCACCCCACTTATAAGTCTTATTGCGTTATTGCTTATGGCGAAAACCTCCAAGATTTCAGCAACGGAATTCAGTAGTGAAGGTAAATAAAGAGTTTTACGACTCTCTTATGAAAAGAACCATTGATTTACACAAGTTTGGTGGATCAATGAATAAGAAACTATCGGATCACTTTAAGTTCCTTGAAGACTCTATTTGCAGGGTCTTAGTCCCAATGTCATTGGATATGAGTGGTTCAAAAAAGAAGAGGGATTCTGAACTTCAGGATCTTTCAGAGAATATTGATGCACTTCTGTATTCAAGGTTCTATCAGATCGATCACCAGTTTAATGAGAATCTTAGGGAATTGGGGTTACTTGAACATGACTTCATAGTAGAAAAACTTCGTGACTGCATTAACGAGAACCCTTATTCCTTACCATCTTCGGCACTTCTTCCAACAGTCTCAGGGCCACTTATTGCCAGCAAAAGTGTTCGTGAATGGGGAGACAACATACGGAGAATACTTAGAAGAAACATTGTATCTACAGTTAGATCCGAACTCGCAACTGGAAGAGCTACCGAAGATGTTATCAGAAAAATTAAGGGAGACAGATTAAATGGGTTCAGAAACGGAGCATTCAAACCAGCCTTGGGAAAACTTCAAACGCTCTTCAGGTCTGGAATCACTGCGGTCACAAATGATGTCCGCCAACGTGTCTATAGCATCAACTCCCCCTTTATTGAGAGCTTTTATTGGAATTCTACTCTTGATGGGAACTCCTCTAGTATTTGCACTCATAAGCATAGTTCTGGTTGGGAAAATCCTTCTCTCAATCCTAAAGGAGGTTCTAACGCTTATCGGAGCGGAGTTCCTCATTTTAATTGTCGGAGTACCATTATACCTGTATTTCGCTCTAACACTTCCGTTTCGCAGGATGGGGAATTTTTACCAATCAAAGAATGGATCGCAGGAAGAAGTGAATCCGAACAACGTCACATCTATGGGGAAAAGAAATTCTCGCTCTGGAAGAAAGGCAAAATCTCCAGTCCTCAATTGATGAACTTCAAGACCTCACCTATTTCTCTCTCACAACTTACAAATGGATATTAAGGCTCTGAGTTATGACCTTATTAATCGAGCTAAGGCAAATGGCGGTAGTGCAATTATTGACTGTGGCACTCCTGAAATGGCAAACGAGGTAAGGGATAAAGTTAAACAAGCTATTAAGTTTTACTCCAATTTGGATGTAACAGTTGTCCGTGAGAAGGAGGTGAACCTCTATTCTTGGACTATTCATGAGTTGGCAAGAGATGCTAACTCAAATAACAACGACATACATAAGGATCATAATGTCGGAGGAAACACAAGAGGTGGTCGAAGAGGCCACAAAAGAAGCACAAGCAGAAATGATGAGCCTGTCTCAGGAAGAGATCCAGGCTTTGGTTTCTGAAGCCGTTGAAAAAGAAGTTCAGGGGCTTAAAAGCAACAACAAAGCTCTGAAAGAAGAGAAGAAGAAGTTCCAAGCAAAAGCAAACGAGAGTAATCAAGTGCTTGAGCAAATTGGAGGTTCGGAGGAGCTTGAAAAGCTATTACGCATCAAGAGTCAGATTGAACAGGATGAAGAAGTTCGCTTGTTTACTGAAGGTGACAGAGAAGCATATAACAATCGGATTACTCAAAGAGTGAAAGCCGAAGCAGATGCAAGAATTACTGCATTGCAGGGTGAATTAGATACAATGAAAGAAACCACCCAGAATGCCGTAATAAAGTATCAAGAAAGAGAGATTGAAAACGAGATGAATAATGCTTGTTCTAAGTCTTCAGTTAAACCGCACCTTTTTGATGCTGTTAAGGGACAGATCCGTAACATGATTCAATACGATAAAGAATCAGACACTATGGTTTGTTTAGATTCGGAAGGATTACGTTATGGTGCTGATGGTTCTCCAATGAAAGTTGGCGAACTTGTTGAAACTCTTAGGGAAATACAACCAGAGATGTTTGTAGAATCTAAGGGAAGTGGTGCATTAGGAGGTCTTAATCCTGCTGGGAGAAGGATCACTAATGACAATATTAAAAATATGTCAATGGATGAGTATAAGAAACTTAGAAGTGATGGAGTGTTGTAGAGAGATTATACTTTACAACTTATCTATTTTATGTTATATTAATTTTATTACTTTTTAGTTTTATTTATGGGACAGGTAGTCCCAACTTATACAGAATCTTCATTGATTCAGTCTTAGTAGCGCAGGAGCGTTTACGGAGAAATTCGGGACGTTCCTGTAAGTAGGAATAAGTCCCTGCCTTTACTTATTTCTATTTTCAATAGCGAAAGGACAAGAAGATGGCCACAACCAATACCTTTCTTACTCCCGACATAATCGCCCGGGAAGCATTATCGATCTTGGAGAATAGCCTTATTTCTCCGCAGATCATGAATACCGACATAGCTTCAGAATTCACTGGAGCAAAAGTTGGTGACACGATTAGCATCCGCAAACCTGCATTCTTTGTTGCTAAAGAGTTTGAATCTGGAAGCCTCGGCAACTCCAGTTCCTCAGTAACCATGCAGGATGTAGTCGAACATAGCGTATCCTTGAAGATCGAAAAACTTTTCGATGTATCGTTTGAAGTAACAACCAAGGAACTCGCTCTCGATATTGACCAGTTCAACTCTCGTTTGTTGACACCAGCAATGGCTGCTTTAACCCAGCAGATTGATACCTATGCAATGGGTAAATTGAATGGGTTAGCAGGACTTCCTCAGTTCAAGAATGGAACCTACGCAAACACCGATTCCAAGGCTCCTGAAGACCTTGCTGGGTTTGCACAAATCGTTGAAGCCATGAACAAAGGGAATATCCCTGTTGGCGGACGTAAAATGGTTCTTTCTCCTGCGATGCAGACCAAGATGTACGAAATTGATTCGTTCATTCGTGCTGACATCCGTGGTGGAGGATTCTCCTCACCAATTCAGGAAGCATCACTCGGACGTTACATGGGACTTGACATGATGATGTCACAGAACCTCGCAAGTCATACTGTCGGATCGGCAAATGCTGATTCAGGAACATTGGCAATTAATGGCGATGGTTATGAAGGTCAAGATTCCATTCAGTTAAATGGTGCAACTGATGGTTCAGCTACATTGAAAGCTGGAGATACCATTTCCATTCTCTATAACGATGGTGTTCGCAGAGATCACGTTGTTACAGAAGACACCACTCTTGGTGGAACCATTAAAATTAATCCTCTTAACGGACATGACCAAGCCGTTCTCGTTCAAGGAACAGGAGCAAAAGTAGTTGCTGATACTGCTTCTGTAAAAGTCAAAGCTCATAGCGATGACACTTCTTGGACTGTTGGAGCAGCCTTCGTCCCAGAAGCAATGCAAGTGGTGTTTATCCCAATGCCAGAGCCAATGGGTCCAGGTACTTCTTCGGCAACTGTTAACTATAACGGAATGTCGCTCCGTGTCCTTCAGACTTATGACCACATGAAGAAGAAGGATATGATTTCACTCGACTGTATGGTAGGTGCGAAAGCAGTCGATGCTCGCCTTGGCGTTAAAGTCGTTTCCAACGCTGGTTGATTCTTTTAGGGAGGGCTTCGGTCCTCCCACAATCACTCTATAAAGGGGAAATATGGTTACGCTATATAATGGCGACAGGAAGATGATTGTGGCTCCAGATGAGGTAAAAGATTTTGAGAGTCAAGGATGGTCTAAAAAGAAGGGTGGATCTTCTCCAAAGGTTGAGAAGGTTGCCGAAAAAGTTGCGGTAGAACCTGTAGGTGATCCTGTTCTTCAAGAAGAAGAGGAAGAGGTTGTAGAGGAAGTTAAGCATTCCTCAAAGAAGAAAAAGGGGACTAAGAACAGATTCGTTTAAGAGGGAATAAGTGTCATTCGACTACTCAATCGGTGGAGTCAACTCCAATTCATACGTTTCTTCAGTTACGGCTGATGAATGGATGGCGTTGAGACTGAACAATACCGCATGGGTAGATGCAAATGAATCAAAACGTATGTCTGCTTTAGTAACAGGCACATCACAGTTGGATCGTTTGCAGTATATCGGAGAACCCACTACTAAAACCCAAAGGCTTTCATGGCCTAGACAGTTTGTTCCAGTACCCGACCCTTCAGGGATCTACTGGGGTCAAGAACTTAGGTTAAGAGAACACTATGAGGCAGATAACGCTATTCCTGAGAGAATACTTGAAGCCTTATATGAAATTTCTCTGCTTTTACTTACTGATGACTCTTTAATTGAAGATCCTTCTTTAAGGCAATTTGAGGAATTAGAAGTTCCAGGCGTTGTCAAATTAAAGATTAACAGTAATGCGTTACCAAGGTTATTTAACAAGAATGTTAGAACACTTATTGATCCTTATTTGAAAGCACAAGGTTTCTCCGTACCTGTTCTAAGAGCTAACTGATGTCAGGACTCAACTCTGTAGTTGATAAAATTGTATCAGATGTCTTTTCGGGGAAGTTGATTGGCGGTTTGGATCTAACAGTAAGTGGAGTTTACAAGCACGTTACGACTGGAGCATATACTGCTTCTAGCCGTTCATTACAGAAGGCCACAACGGACATACCGATTGAGGTCATTAAGCAAGAGGATAACGCTCAACAGGCAGGAATGTCTGTTACCGATAATATGTTATTCATGGTTCGGCCTATTGAGGGTGTTCTTCCTGCTCAAGGAATTGATGATGAAGTTGTAATTAATAACAAAGTTTTCAAAGTGGTTGGCGTGTCACAGAAAACAATGGGTGACACAACAATTCTTTATGAGGTTGCGGTGACAGGATAATGGCTAAATTAAAGTCCGCAAAAATGAACAAGGAGCATGGTGTTTTAAATGCTGGGACTTTTGGAATAGCCTTAGATCGTTTTACTGGGAAGGTGGAAATGCACCTTCGTCAAAAGATAGCCAGAGTATTTCTGGAAGCATACGTTGAGATACTTAACGAGACTCCAGTTGATACAAGAAGAGCGCAGTCCTCTTGGAAGTTAGATGTTGCTAAACAAGACAGAGAAGTTTCACCTAACGCAAGATATGTTGATAAAACAACAGGCAAATTTGCAGTTGATGAAGCAGTAGTTGCTACATATCCACCTAATGATTATTTGTTGGATCAAGCAGGAACAAGGATCAAAAAGTTTCTGAATAGAAACTACAAAAAAGTTCCAACAAAACAATCACGTTCAGGTTATCGGAAGCAGTTCACTACATTTAAAACGAGAGGTCCAATATACATAACCAACAGAGTGCCATACATGGCGAAGTTGGAAGGAGGATACTCACAACAAAATGCTTTATTTGTAGAACGTGCGAGCAATGAAATAAGTAGGAAGCTCAAAGAAGAGAGAAGTGACTGTCAGGACTTTGGTAAGCCATTTAAGAAAAATCAACAATTCATAAAAGTTGTAGAGAAGGTTAAGGCTAGTTTTGCAAATTACCAAAAACCAAAGCCAGAAGGATCAACTTCAAAGAGCCTGAAAAAAGACACTCAATACATTGATAAAACCAAAGATGTTGTAATCGAAGAAGACGAAGCAGAATTTTGGAAACAGTACGGAGCCGAGTTTGCGATAGAGCAAAAGAAATTCGAGAAGGGCTCTCGTATGCTGGAAACAGGAGACAATATTGAAGGTGTATCAGCATTCACACGGAAAGGAATGACTGATATGGGAGCCTCAACCAAAATGACCTCTAAGAATTCAAGTGGTGATTTAGTTTCCCTTAAACCTAAAAAGAACAATCTCTTCAGCAACACATCGCTTCAAGAAACAAAAGCATCAAACCTCGCTCCGAAAGCGACTGGTAAAAGAAGAAAGAGTAGAAGAATAAAAGCCCATTCTGGAGAAAATCCCATTGCGAAATGGCAAAGTGAAATTAGGAAAGGGATGAAGAATGCGGATAAGAAAAGTAGTAACAAAGGTGGCTTCTGGAAACCTGAAAGTTAATTCTCATGTCTCTTGAAGCAGAGGTTTATCAACATTTTGCAGACAACTGGACGTACTGCACAATCGGGTGGGTTCAAGAGAATGTTTCTTTTGATCCAACCCCTGACGAAGAGTATGCAATTCCAGCAATTCGTCACACATCTGCGAGGATCGCAGAAGTTCCCGTTGACAAAGGCTTAGTAAGGAATGAGTACATTTTTGCTATTAGTTTTTTAGTAAAAGAAAACTCTGGTATGGCTTCCCTTGAGGGGTATGTAGACCAACTAAAAAGTCTATACCATAAGAAGACCATTAAGACTGCTAATTATTCAGTATTCTTTGGCCCCTTAGTAACGCTCAACGGATTTTACGAGGGTGCTCATTTTGAAGTACCAAATGTATTTGATTTGACTGTGTTCTCGCAGTAGTAACAAACGATTCGTTTCATTCTTATGGAGGTTAAGTCATGGCTCTTCCAACCACTTTAGCACGTTATCGCTCTGCGGTAATTTATATCAAAAATGAAAGTTCGTCTGGTTCAATGGTGGATCTCGCCACTTTGAACGGAACGGATGATTCATTCTTACTAACCACACCTCCTGCTATTACTCAGGCAGGAAACTATACAGACACCAACGAGATCGGTTCTGACCTCATTTCAGGTGATCGTATTTTAAATTACTTTGAGTATGCAACTTTTGATATGGAGTTCTATGCCAAGCCAGATGCTACGGCAGGACAAGTTGCAGATGAACATACCTTACTTGCCAACTTTTTTGGCTCATCAGTTCAGTCAGGATCAGCAGTAACTTATTCCTTTGCGAATAAGATGCAAACAATGACAATTGCAAATCTTCAGTCTACAGAAGAATCTCGCCAATTGTTCGTTGTGACTGGTTGTGTACCCACATCACTTTCTGTTGCACTCGCAAAGGACGGACCTGTTACATGGACCATGGGTGTTACTGGAAACAGAGTGTACTATGGCGGTGTAGGTGAAATTGCTTCCAAGTTAGCAGGGTCTGGAGCAGATGAATTTGATATTACACTTGCAGGACCAAAGAGGACTGAAGGAGATGCAAATCCTTATGCAAGTGACATCGTATTTGATGGTGAAACTGTAGAAATTGTTGAGTCAGATGGAACCACAAGAGGTGCAGGAGATTTACCTGTTTCTGCCACTTCTAATTCTGATGGAACATTTACCATCGTTGATGATTCAGTTGGAAATGCGGTAGGTACTGCAATCACCGCAGGAGACTTGGTAATTCCTTCTTTACCAGCACCAACACGCTCAACAACTGCACAAGTTGGTCAACAGAATGTTCAGGTGTTTTTGGCAGCCCAAAATGCTCCCAATGCTAGTGCATCTAACACTGACCTCTTTCATACAGATAATGCTCTAAATGTAACTTCGATCAGCTTAGATTTTGATCGTGGAGTGACTCAGCCAGCACTCACAGAAATGTCGGGTTCTGCATATCCTCCTGCGATTTATGTAATCAATCAGCCAGCAGTTACAGGATCATTTTCCGCACTCTTATTGCCGAAGCATTTCCGTTTACCCAAGGCAATTGCAGATAGTCCCAAGTGGGCTTTAGGTGTTCAGATTACTGCACCTGACCAATCTTCGGTAATTACATTCTACATGCCAGCAGTTCACCTTGAAGTGCCTACTGTAGCTGAAGCCGATGGTGTCTCTCAGTTGGATATTTCCTTCGCACTTATTGCAGGAACTCAAGCAACTGATGCAGATAAATTTAAACTCATTTACGCATAACTCTACTATGTCTTTTGAGTACAAAGTCGACTTCGGTGAAGGAGTCACAATCAAAATTGGAGCTACCTCAGAGCAAATGGAAGGCAAGTGCCTATTCTTAGGAAAACTTGGCGATGTTACTGAGGTAAAAAAATATTTTTCTGCCAATGGGGTTAGCCCACAGAAAGACTCCCCTATGAACATTGTTTCTTGTTTAAAAGCATGGGATTGGGAATGGAGTACAGTTTCTCAATGGGCCAGTTCTCCATCTCAATCTTCAAGTGATGAAGATGACGAGTAATTGGCAAATGGTTGTAGGCTAGGGCTAGTCCAAAGGGTCGCCCCAATCCCTTTGCCTACATTTGGCTTTTGGGGCTTTTCTCTGGCTGGCAGTGATTGGTGACGACTTAGTGGCGTTCATGTCATTGTCAGCCTTTTTTCAATTTAATTGGGGTTAAATTATGCCATTAGAATTAAGTAGTCTTGAGACTGAATTTAGGATTCCACATCCAGATGCGAAGGTAAGTCCAGAAGAATATGGTGATGTCGTTTTTGTAATGACACCACTTACTCAGCACCAAATAACCGCACTCTATGATAAGCGAATTAACCCAAAGAATAATAAGGGTATCGCAAACTTCATGGAAGACCAGTGGGTGAAATCACTCAAAGACTGGGAAGGTATTACCGAACAAGGTGTTGAACTCGATTGTACCGAAGCCGAAAAAAGAAAGTGGTTTGGGAATTCTGCTTTAAAGCCTCTCATTGACCATCTCCTTACAGAGTTGGAGAACAAGTCAGGGGAGCAACACGGAATCGAAGAAAAAAACTAAACGAGTTCCTCACCTTAAAAACAGGCAAGGCCAAGTATACAGGGCCAAGTGAGGAACATGGTATAGTTGCTAATCAAACATTTAGGGAGGACTGGTGTTGTAGGTCAACCAATATTTGGGATGACCAAGATGTAGTTCCTCCCTGTCATGTTTGCCCTATGGAAGGGTATGAACTCCTTCCAGTCAATGCTTTCTGCTTTCAGAGATGGTCACAACTCTGCCTTACTGGTAGAGAGGTTTCTATGTCGGGTATGGCAGGACTTCGTGAAGAAGCAATTCAGTCAATTCTTACTCGCTACAATGCTAATGAGGTTCATATTTATGAAATCATTATTCGCATCGAGACGGGTATGTTCGATTACTTAAAGCAACAGGAGAAAAAATCTCAAGAGCAACGTAGGTTAGAAAACCAGAATAAACCCAAGAACCTTCAGCAAGCCAGATCGGAACCTCAACAAAAGAGGCAAGCTCCTGGTCAATCTCGTACTTATAGGTCTGTTCCGCAAAGACCTACAATGAAGTTTCCAGCATCTAAGAAAGGAAAAAATGGCTGAAGTCGCTGCTCTTGGCGTTAGTGTTGATACCTCGTCTGCGATAGGTGCTTTAAACCGACTCCAACAACAATTCAAAAGAGTAACTCAGCCTCTCCAAAAGGTTTCCCAACAAATCCGTAAAGTTGATGCAACCATTGAGAAGTTTGCAGAAGGATTAGATCAATTAGGTTCTAAGACATTTCAGAATGTTCTAGTGAACATGAAGAAAGTAGCAGACATTGCTAAGAACCAATTTGCCGTAGCATTCAAGAGTTTGAGTGGTCATGCAAAGAACCTTCAGTCAGCTTTACAAAACTTAGGAGGGGTTACTCTCAAAAAACTTAAAGCCGATTTTAAAGCTCTTAGTAGTGAAGTCGGAACTAAAGTTAAGAACGCATTCAAGTCACTCCAACCTTCGGTAAAGTCTCTCCAGAAGTCTCTCAAAAGAATAGGTTCGGAAGCGAAATGGTGGTCCAATGAAATTAAAGCAGGAGCCATTCGTGCCTCAAAATCCGTAACCGCATTCGCCAAACATACAGTACAACAGTTAAAAGTAGTCAAAGCCTCTTTTGGTAATATCAGAGGTTACTTCGCCAACTTAGGTTCTCAAATGAAGAACTGGGGTGGAGGCATGAAGAACTACTTCAATAACGTCAAAAAGAATGCTCAACAGTTTGGAAGTGTCTGGAATAAAACCTTCGGAGGAATGTGGAGGTCTGTATCGAGGGTTGGAGGTGCATTAACAAGCGTTCAAACAATCGTATCTGCACTGGTCTATGGAACCATTATTAGGAAGTTAACAGAGTATGCAGATACTTGGAAACTGGTAGGTAACAGAATTAAAGTTTTTGGAGAGAATGCTAAAGAAGCAGCCCGAATCCAAGAACAGTTATTCCAAATTTCTCAAAGATCCCTTTCTGATTTAGAAGCTACTGCGACAACATACTCCAGATTAAGACGAGGTGCTAAAGAGTTGGGCCTCACTCAGAAGGAGATGTTGCAGATCACAGAAACAGTAGCTAAGTCCTTTATTGTTGCAGGAGCTACCGCAAAAGAAGCAAGAAACGCCACATACCAGTTGTCTCAGGCGTTTGGTCAAGGTGCGTTACGAGGTGACGAACTCCGTTCCATTTTGGAGATGAACCAAGTTCTTGCTCAAGCCATTGCGAAAGAGTTCAAAATGCTTGAACCCAACATGGATGCGACCATTGGTAAGTTGGTCGAGTTGGGTAGAAAAGGACTACTCACTCCTGAAGTTATTGCTCTCGCCATTTTCCGACAAGGAAAAGAAATAGAATCCTCTTTCGGCAACATCGAAAAGACTGTCGGAATGGGAATGACCACTCTCAACAACGCATTCACAAAGTTCATCGGAACAATGGATAAAGGTTCTGGTGCAACAAGATTACTCGTCCAACTCCTAGAAAGGATTGAAACTACACTCCTTAAACTTGGAGATGCTAAATCCTTTGAAAGTAAATACATCTTTCATGCGATGTTAACTGTCGTGAAGGATTTGTTTGTCGCATTTAAGGAAGTTGGTGGAGCAATATTTGGTGCATTTGGAGGAGAGAATAATGATGCCGTAGTCGGGTTTGCACGATCTCTTCTTACTATTTCATCAGCAATTCAGAAGGTTGGAGCGACAGTCGCTTTTCTCGTTGAAGGGGTAGTAGCTTGGATACACACAATTAAGGATCTTATTGATTTTGTATTTTTAAGCGTTGGTGGTTTGTTGGCATTGGTTCCTGCACTTATTAGATCAATTAAGGAGGGTTCCCTTGATGCGTTTAGAGAGATAGACAAAGTAATTAAAGATGCCTCAAAGGAACTAGAAGACTCCTTTGAAAGGGCGATGAAAGCAGGAGTCAAATACAATAAAGAGTATGACAGAATCACTGCGGATGTTGAGAAGAGAGAAAAGCAGTTAAATGAAGCAGTAGAAAAGAGGATAAAACTTCAGAAAGAACAAGCTATTCAGGCCCAAAACGCTTGGCCTAGTAGAGAGCCTGCACCAATAACAGGGATGAACGAGGCTGAGAATGCAGAAGCCATTCAGAAGCAAATAGATAAGCGAGAAGAGAAAGCCCGAAAACAACTTAATGAATTAAGAGAAGCTGGAGAAGCAAGAATATTAGAGGCTTTTAAATCCCAGAAAAGGCTATTAGATGATCAGAAGGCGATCAAGTTAAACATTAGGCTTGATGACACAGAAAGAATGCGACTTGAGGAACTCGCATCAGCAAGAAGGAAGCGTGACATTCAGCGAGAAAGAATCCTCAAAAAAGAAGGTGTTGGTTCAGAAGAGCAGTTAGCAAAACTTGCAACCATGCAAGCAAGAACTGCGATGGTCAAATTAGATGTAGTTGAGCAGGAATGGGAATACAACAAACAACTGGTCGAAATGAAGGCCAGTATGGTTCGACTAGAGAGAGAATCAATAAGGAACCTTCAACATACGTCACAACTCGCAAAGATTTCAGCCGATGCTAGTTCAGGACAAGCAAGGATAAAAGCAGAGGATAAAGTATTAAGAAGTAAGCTCTCCCAATTTGAAACTCAGAAGCGTTTAGCCAAGATCGCAGAGGCTCATCGTGCCACCAATGAGTTGAGTGCATTCCTAGAAAGACATCAAATTAGCACTCTTGAAGAAATCAAAACTCTTGAAGGTGAAAATAAAGACATTGCAGAAAAAGATTTAGAAATTCTTAGGGAGAAGAATAAAGCCTTATTCAATGAACTGGATCTGCGACAGAGGCTTGCCCAGTTAAGGAAGATGGATAACATCGAAGATGCCATGCAGAAGGATATGCAGGCTTCGATTGACCAAGCTCAAATGCAACTAAGGATTTTCAAGTTAAGGCAAAATTCTTCTAAGTGGTTGCTGTCTGATGTGGATACCAACTTCATCATTTCACAACAAATTGCAGAGCAAAATAAAGCACTACAAGAGCAAGAGTTATTAAGGAAATTTGACCTCACCAGTATTGGCGATGCAGACCTTAATTTAGATCCAACTGCCCTTAAATCATTTAACGCACAACTTACTAAAATTCGGTTTAACTATGATCTCCTTAGACAGGCAAATAAGGAGATGTATCAAGAACAACTGAACAATCAAGTAGGTCCAAGTACGGCAGTGTTTGAGAATTTCCTCAGTCAAATACCAGGATTCTCACAAGATGCGTTAAATCGTTTTAAAGCTCTTTCTGTAGCAATATACCGACTATTTACTGACAAACCTTTGTTCACTATAGATGGAATGAAGGAGACATTAAGTAATATCGGAACAAGTATTGAGGTCTTCTTTGATGATATGACCAGAGGAACAATCTGGGATACAAACAACTTAGGAGAACGATTTGCTGAAAGCATAAGTGGAACTGTACTTGATGGAAACTATTGGAAGAAGGGTTGGTCAAACGTTACCAAGGACTGGGATTCCATGTGGAGAAAGATCGGTGAGGACTTCTCTGCTCCTTTTGAAGCAATGTCTGAGTGGAAAATATTTGATGGTTCTTGGTGGGGTGGAATATTCGACACCATCGGAAATGACTGGGATACCCAGATGGCAAAAA
>MDTG01171927.1_pt1 | contig 23993 bp, 9 predicted proteins | sample 811421 | NCBI WGS metagenome assembly MDTG01 (sample SAMN05326645, study PRJNA326480) | marine metagenome | isolation source: seawater | place: Pacific Ocean: South East | collected 2011
ATGCCAATCACCTAAGAATATACAAGTTTCTGCTCCACGTTTTTTACTTTCTGCACAAAACCATTTAACAAATGCTTCACAATCGTTGTTGTAAGTTCTATTGTTATTTTTTTGGCCAAAGTGAATATCCGTGAAGCACGCCACTTTATTAAAAAATTGCATACTAACCCTTTGCGTTTAACTTTGTGTGATCATCTAGTTCTTTCATTTTCATTTCGTGTTCAATTTGTCTTGTCCAGCTAGGGTTTTGCCCAGCTTCAATTAACAAGTCATCTCTTATGTTTTGATTACGTTTTTCTAAATTTAGAACTCTTGTAAAGCTATTTGTAATGGCGGCTGTATAATATGCAAATGGATTCTGTGATTTGCTTTCATCAAACTGCAATCCTATCTGAGATAGTTGCAATAGTGCCTGTGAACGCATTTCATCTACATAAGTGTATCCACGCCAGTTACTTCGCATACTGTAACGGTGACACAACATCATAAACATCTTTGCTAGTTTAGGTGTTATAGTTCCATGATCTACACTAAAATGTCCATTGCCCAAGCCACCTTCCCAGTGACTACGCAACACTTCGTCCCATTCTCCGTCATTAAGTTTAACATGTTTAAATGGAGGATAGTTACATCTTGAATGATGATCAGCTACAGTTTTTGGTTTGTTTTTTCTTTGTTCCAGTGGTATATGATCAAACGTCATAACTCGTAAAACTAGATCTTCGTCTTTGATTGACTTTGGATCTACATTGAATTGATTTTGTTTAGGCCTTTGACTGCGTTTACCATTGTTTATTTCCCAGTCTAACATGGCTTCTTCATACATACGTTTCTCTTGCCTCGTAGCACGATTCTGCCTTGCTTCTTTCAAAACACTTTTGGTAATCTTATCGTCTTTGCCTATGATGAGATCATATACTGTATTTTCTTCATCTTGAAACCAACAAAAACTCAATTTGCTTTTGTGAATCTCTGCTAATAGGTCTTTGTTGTTTAAATAATTTACTCTTTTTGCCATTGAACCTCTTTCGGATTTATGTTAGTATAGTATGTCTGCGAACAAAAGTCAATGGTTTTTCTGCAGGCTAAATACAAGTAACAGAGGTTTTGTATGAGATTTAGTGAAATAACAGAAGCAGTAGCAGACAACATCGCAGTTTTTTACGGTGGTCGTTTTCAACCTATGCATATAGCACACCAACAAGTTTATGATCATCTAGTATCTAAGTTTGGGACCGCTAATGTATTTATCGCTACAACTTTCAGTCAAAAAGCACAAAAGGCCCATGCTATGAAAGACTTTAGCAGTGATCCTTTTACATTTGATGAGAAGAAATCAATCATGTCCAAAATGCATGGTATACCTGCAGACAAGATCATTGACACCAATCCATACAGGCCAGAACTAGCAAAAATAGGCAGAGATCCAAACAACACGGCAGTGGTTGTGGTGTATAGTGCAAAAGATGCCGGAAGGCTAGGCACTGGTGGTGTGTTGCAACCATACAAAGACGGCGAATTACAACCAGCCAGTGATGACAGAGCATATGTTTATGTTGCTCCTGAAATGCAGGGTGGCATGAGTGCTAGTGATTTTAGATCAGCAATGAGCGATCCAAACAACACAGATCAAGCAAAAGCACAGGTGTTTAAGAAATTCTTTGGCAAATTTGATGATGGTGTTTACAAATTTATAGATGGAAGATTAAATGCAAACTGATACCAGACCTACACTTAGACCTAAAGGCTCTGGCGATTTATTATTCCAAGGGCCAGCTGAAGCATTAAAATCTGCCACTGGTCGAACAGGTTCTATGGTATTTCCATACACGCCAACCATTACATATCAAAGAAGTGCTAACTATGGAACCTATGAACTACCTCATACAAACTATCAACCAAAATATTATGTAAGCACTGGTTCACCTACCTTACAGGTAACAGGTTTGTTTACCAATCAAACAGAAGATGAAATACGTTACACACAAGGCTGTTTGCATTTTTTAAGAATGGCAAGTTTAAGTCACTTTGGCGAACAAGATCCACACAGAGGAACACCACCTCCGGTAATGTTGTTTAGTGCCTATGGTGCAAATCAGTTTAATAATTTTTCTTGTGTGATAGGAAACGTTTCTTATACACTAGACAGCGAAGCAGATTATCTCGAAGCAGGTACTTCTTCTTCGGGTGGTGCTCAAACAACTACACTTGGTGGTATTGGCGGAAGCAGTACTGTGATACTGCCTGCACAAATGTTTATTGCTATTGACTTAATACATCAACCAGATCTTCTAGCAACAAGAAAAGATTTTACTGTTGCTGAAATGGCATCTGGTAATTTACTCACTAGAGGATTTATATAATGGCATCAGTATATAGAAACGACAGTCATTTAGCAAACACACGAGTTAATTCAAAGTTCACCGAGTTGTATGAACCAGGCAATGAATTTTTTACAGCAGATACCACAGAACATGAAATTGAATCTAAACACAATCAAAGACCTGACCTGTTAGCATTTGAATTATATGGCAATCAAAGACTGTGGTGGTTGTTCATGCATTTCAATCCAAACATTATAAAAGATCCTATCATGGACTTCACAGCAGGCAAAACCATAATAGTTCCAGTAGCACAAGGTGGCTCAACTGATATGAGGATGTAGTTATGAGTCACGCATGGTGGCATATATGGGGCGGTAACAAATCAAATTCAGGAACAACCGCTGATGCAGATCCCAAAAAGAACATAGGCTATGGTAAAGGCCAATATCATCCTGATACTGGCATGCTTAATACTGGCATAGCAATAATGGACGATGAGGCGTTTTATAGTGGTGCGGGCAATATGTTTCTTAAAGACCAAAATGAGCTTTCTTTACAAATAAAAGAAGATGCCGCCCTTCAAACTGGTGGGCTCGATCAAGGATCCAGCACATCTATAGATATGGAAACTTTGTATAAAAACAATCGTGTACTAACAGTTGGCAATGGTGTTGATAATATCGCGATAGATCCATACGAGTTTGAAGACGAATTTAAGTCTGATTCACAAATTGCAAACCTTTATGGTGAGAGATTTGACGGCACCCTTGAGACAATGAACCAACGAGGATACAGACACAGACAGAAAAAAGCTCCTGCTGAAGAACCATTTATGATAGGCGATTGGGAAACAAATAAACTAAATGATCTAGATAATCCAACATACCATTTAACATTGTATATAGATAACAAACAACATGTCAACAGAGAAATGCATGAAAGACAAGGTGTTATCATTGCTGAAACAGGTTCAACCACATATTTTCACATTGATAATTTAGAAATCTCAACACCTTGCGGAGGATCACATGCTGTCACAAACATAGCACCAGAATTAACATGGACCATCACAGAACCCAATGGTGCGGCATTTTTTCCCAAGCTGATGGAAATATGTGAAAAAAAGGGAATACCTACAGTAGCTGAGGCCGGCTATGCACTTGAATTAAGATTTAAAGGCAGAGATAAAATAACTGGTCAACCCAAAACATCTAATCAAAAATGGGTCTACAAACTTTCAGTCACTGATGTACAAACCAAACATGGCATTGATGGTAGCACATATAATTTTAGAGCAGTTCATTTATCAGACACCGCGGCAAAGGCCTCATGGAACAATCCAAACGAAACAATTACAGTTACACAATGTTCTACACTAGGTGAAGCAATGAAAGGACTAGAAGAACAGCTTAACAAATATCACAATAGGCATGCATTAAAAAGTTCTTCTAAACCAGACACAGTAAAAATAACTTTGATAGATCGTGGTTGGGCATCATGGAAACTTAAACCACCAACAGGAAGTTCAACTAACACAAACAAACCTGAGAAAAGCGACTGGACATTAGATGCTGGTAGTTCTGTTAAAGATTTTATAACTAAACTTATTTTACACACACAAGAAATGGAAGATAGATTAGACGAAGCAGGTGTGGATATTAAAATTGACACAAGAGACAGAGTTGATCATATTAAAGAGTTTTACATCAAATATTTTAAAGTTAAAACCACTGTAAAAATTGGCAGTCTATGGAATGACTCAATGAAAAAGTTCAACGAAGATTGCGAATATGTTATATTTCCTTTCAATGAACCTCCACCAGAAAAACAAGCTCGATTTGAACAAATTGCAGAAAGCATAAAATTACAAAGACAAAAACTTGCAAAAATAAAAGAATTAGATATAATGACAAAACGCTATGATTATGTGCATACAGGATTAAACACAGAAGTAATACAGTTTGATGCAACATTAGACATGGCATTTTTTCAACCTGAAGTAGCATATGGTGGTAAGACATCCTACAACGTGAAGGCAAAGAAAGCAGATATACCTGAAGATCCTAGTGATATTGATCCTTCATCAGAATCTGCTATACTGGCAAAGCTACAAGAAGACATTGATAGAGCTTTAAAGATAAGAACCAAATATGGCAATCTAGAACAAGAATTAATAGGAGAACAAAGTAATCCAATGCGGCAGGATCCGGTCCTGCAGGGTCAAATTGCTAAAAAAATTAAAGACGCTCAAAAGAACGTTGAAAAAGCAGACAAACAATTAAATGCATTATCTAATATAAAAGCTCAAAGATTACGATTTGCTTATGAAGATGCTTTAGGTGTAACCGAACAGGGTGATACAACCTATCTAGGTGATATTAATGTTGGTGGTGATCAAAATCTTACTAGGAAATATCTTCCTACCTATGCAAAGCGTACCACACAAGTTGATAATGGTGCTTTGATGGAAACAGCAAAACAAAATTTAGAAAATACCAGTGGTGATATGCTTAACATAGAAATAGGCATTAAAGGAGATCCTTATTGGTTAGGTGCACCAGCAACAGGAACTGGTTGGGAAAAACAAGAAAGGCCAGATGGTCGCACATTTAAAATTGTAGAACGAGGATTGGTAGATTATGATATTGGTCCTCCTGTATTTTTGTTCAGCATGTTTTTTCCAGATCCATTACATGGTAACAAGCCATACTTTAATAAATTGTATTCAGGTGTGTATAAAGCCATGACAGTAATACATCAATTTCGCGGAGGACAATTTACACAATTTCTTACAGGTGTTAGAGATACAGCTATTACAGAACCAAATGTAATCATGCTAGTAAATGCATTAAAGCCATCAATGGTTGGCAAAGGCGATATAGCAAAACCAACAGACGATGGTAATGATGAAGGACTCAATGGTATTGCATCTGATGGAGCCAATGTAGCACCAGCAGGTGAAGTACCTGCTACAGTCTCTGGCAGAGAACAACAAGTGATGGATAGATTGATCAATCATCATGGACTTACACCTGCTCAGGCGGCAGGTGTTGTGGGCAACCTCAATAAAGAAAGTGCATTAAAAACTGGTGCTAGAAATCCAGGAGATGGTAACGATGGCAGTGACAGTATTGGTATTGCACAATGGAATAGCACTAGAGCAGATAACCTTAAAGCGTTTGCGGCTAGTAAAAACGTCAGTCATTTAGATTTAAATACACAAGCAGATTTTATCATGCATGAATTAAACGGCAGTGGTGCATATGGTGGTGGATCAGAGTCTGGTGCATGGAATAGATTGAAGAACGCATCCAATGAACAATCGGCGGCAGAAGCATTTACATACTATGAACGATTCAAAGATTATAATGTTGCTGGTAATCACGAAACAATATCTAGAAAATCACAAGCTAGTAGAATTTTAAATAATTACTATTCAAATCAAAATACCCAACCGGAACTGAGCTAGGATATAATAATGAGACAAAAAACAATAAGAACAAGAGATGTATCACAAGGATTTGCTGAAACCAGATTAATGGGTCATATTAATCCTCGTGAAAATGTATTGAATGGTGTGTATCTGGCAAGAGTTGTACAGAACATAGATGAAGAATACAACGGTCGTTTTAATGTAGAACTGTTAGATGATGCAAATCCTTCTAATGATCAAGGAATGAATCCAGAAGATTTAATTGGCATTAAAACTATAATTCCTACATCACCTTTTGGAGGCACAACTCGACCTGGTTCAGATAATAAACAATATACAACTAGCCAAAATTCATATGGTATGGCACCACAAGCACCTCCTATAGGAGCAACTGTATTAGTAGCATTCATCAAAGAACAAAAAGAAGGATTTCTACTAGGTGCTATTTTTGATAAAGATAGAAATTATAGTGTGCCAGGACTAGCACATGCAAAAGTTGATGAAGCAAAGAATATCAGTGCTCCATCGAGTGAACTTAATCCTAACACCAAAGACTTTAATAAAAAAATAAGAGCACCTCACCCTATGATGGCTAATATAGTTGAAGCAGGTCTAGGAGGTGATTTTATACGTGGATTGAATACCAGTGGTATGCGTAGAGATACTATTAATAATGCATTTGGATTTACAACTGCCTCCGGACACAGTATCACAATGGATGATGGCGGAGCATCAGGCACAGATCGTTCTATTAGAATTAGAACAAATGAAGGTGCTCAGATTCTGTTGCATGATGAGGCGAAAACCATATACATTGCGAATGCTGTAGGAAGCGGATACGTTGAAATTGACAATGCAGGACACATTGACATTTATGGTCATAATACATTTAGTGTACACGCCGAAGCAGGAATTAATTTTAAAACAGATGGTGCTTTTAATGTAGAAGCAGGCACTATCAATATGAAAAGTATGCAGAGTGGAATTAAAATGGAAAGTGCTACAGGCAAAATTGAAATGCATAGTGCAACTGATGTAACAATCAGTGCAGATGCAAATGGTAATCTTAATTTTGCAGGCAATCTAAAAGCCACAGCAACAAGAATTGATTGGAATGGACCTACGGCAGACAAGGCAGAAAAACCAACACCTGTTGCTCACACACAAAACACAGGCGTTAAAGAAAGTGTATCAGGTAGAGTGCCTGAGCATGAACCATGGCTTGGCAGAGAAACAAAAGCAGGACCGTCGAGTAGAGGTGCCGAATCATCCGGAGTAAGACCAAGATGACACGAATAATGTCAACCAGCACAGTTTTTCCTACAAGTTCGTTAATTGAATGGAGCGAGTTTACGATTCGTAACACACTAGATACAGCCAATGAAGAAGTTATTGAGAACAGAGAGTTGAGTGCAAAAGCTGTTAGCAGACTGTTAATGAAATACACATTTAAAATGTACACAGAAAAAGGTGTGCTTGGATACAATACTCTTGACAGCAATGAAGAATATGTGTATGGTATATCTGAAGCTGATGCATTCAGCGATTGGATTATTGGTATTAAAAGCAAGGAAAAAAGTCTTAAAAATATTTTGCCCAAAGAGTTTTACATCACTCAAGCACAATATGATGCACTAGTAATATTTTTTACTTTAACCGGACAAATTAACAAAGTACAAACAGTAGATGGCATATATGATGTCAGAACAGAAATACTTGCTAAAAATTGGGAAAAAGTTGCAAGTATGATTATCAATGACAAAAGAGATTTTAATTTAAATCAACAAGCTGGCACCATTATGATACTAGGTGATTATGGATATTTGAACAGCAGAGTTTGGTTAAGGAATCAAGGCATACAAAGATTACGTAGGAAGTATGATTATATTACATCTGGCTATAATAAAAGACAAGCAGAACACAGTTATTATAGAGAAACGCAAAAGTTTCTACCAAACATGAGCGAAATGCGTCAAAGAGAAGTAGTTAACTATTATCGTGCTAACCCTTAATCCCCTGGTTTTTTAGCTCATAAATAAATGTATGAGATTTGTAGGATATACAACCGTTGACCAACCACTGGTACCTAAGATTTTGCATGACAAAGATCTTGCTATTCAGGATCTTAAGAACAATTTCTTTACACGACTAGGTGAACGTGTAATGGATCCTGAATTTGGAAGTATTATTCCAATGATGGTTTTTGAACCAATGGATGATCAAAGCATCAGTGAAATACAAGCAGATGTAGAACGTATTGTTGGGTTGGATCCTAGATGGCGTTTAATAGATATGAATGTGATTGAAAACAATCACAATTTAACAATTCAATTAAAGCTATCATATTTAGACAGAACAGAAGAGGACCTTAGCCTCGCATATGAAAGAGATATACAGTAATGGCACAAGGAACTAGACAAAACACATTATTTGCGGCAGAGGATTTTACAGTAGTTTACGAAAGTTTTGCAAACAGCAATTTTAAAGCGTATGATTTTGATACCATTCGCACAGCAATGGTAAACTATGTGCAGAACACGTATCCAGAAGAATACAATGACTGGATTCAAAGTTCTGAATTTGTTGCACTAATGGACCTAGTGTCATACTTTGGACATAACCTTGCTTTTAGATTAGATTATGCTACTAGAGAAAACTTTTTTGGTACAGCTCAAAGAAGAGAAAGTTTAATTAGACAGTCAAATCTAATTAACTATAGAGTCAGACGTAATCTTCCATCATTTGGTTATGCAAAAATAGTTGACATACAAACCAATGAAATTGTGTATGACATCAATGGTACAAACTTACAGAACAGTAAAGTAAGTTTTGAAAATGCAACAGAATATGAAAATTTTATCACAATAATGAATGCTGTACTACAGAGTACAACTCCATTTGGTTCTCCTACCAGCAGTAAAACAATCAATGCAGAAAAATTTGATTTTTATAGATTGAACAGTAGTGCAGGTCAAACAGTATTTAAATTTAGTGCTACAGCAAACGGACAATCAGATAACTTTGAGTTTGTAGGTTTAGCGTATGACAACACTGGTGATTTTATTAAAGAATCAACTCCGTCACCTAGTGCTGGTACTGATATCATTTATAGAAATAACAACACAGGCATAGCAGGTGATAACACTGGTTTCTTTATAGGTATGAAACAAGGCACACTTGCATTTGAAGATTATGGAATTACTTCTCCAGTTATTAATAAAATTATTGACATTAACACAGCAAACATCAACGACACTGATGTTTGGGTACAAAGTGTTAATACTAATGGCACAGTTTCTGCCAATTGGACAAACGTGAGTGCATTAACTGGTAGCAATGTAATCTATAACAGTATAACGAATTCAGATAGAAATATTTTTAGCACAGAAAGTAGAAGCGAAAATGCAATAAGCATCAAATTCAGTGATGGTAATTTTGGTAACATTCCAAGTGGTACAACTAGAGTTTGGTTTAGAACCAGCAGAAATGAAACATACACAGTACGACCAGTGGACGTAGGCAAACAAACAATTACCATGGACTATACTGGTAATGATGGTAACAGTTACACAGCTACTATTGGTATACAACTTAAATCAAATGTTAACACAGCAAGTTCAGGTGAAACCAATGCTGACATCAGACTGAATGCACCACAGACATACAATTCACAAGATCGTATGGTAAGTGCAGAAGATTACACAGTATATCCTTATAGCGTCAGTAATAATATTAAAAAGATAAAAGCACTAAACAGAACACACAGCGGACACAGTAGATTTGTTGACAATATAGATCCAACTGGCAACTATCAAGATGTTACACATTTTGGAAATGACGGTATATTATACAATGAAGGTAAAGTAAAATCCACTGAATTGGCATTGCCTTCTACATTAAATAATATGGGCATAATTGAAAAGTATATCGAACCCTATTTAGGTGATGCAGAAGTAATAAATTTTTACTATTCAAAGTTCTCAGCAAAAACATTTAACTATACCAAGGCAACCACCAGCAATGGTACAAATGCATTTAAATGGCAAAAACAAAGTGGCGGTACTGGTTACTTGATTTCAGGTGTTGCTAATAATGTGCAACGAGTATCAACTGGTGCTTCAGGCAACTTGCGTTATTTTAAAACTGGCAGTTTGTGTGAATTTATTGTAGACACAAGCACTGACAAAAACTTTGTCGAAGGAGAAGTCAGCAGTATAACCACTGTTAATCAAGGAAGCGGATACTCAACTGTAACTGTAAACATAATTGGTGCTGGCACAGGTGCAACTGCATCTGCAACAGTCGTAAGTGGTTCCATTACAGGTATCACAGTAACCAACCCAGGATCAGGCTATGACGAATTTACAGTAGCACAAATTGTAGATTCAGGATCTGGATCAGGTTGTAGTGTTAAAGTTAATGTAGGCAGTTTAGAAACAATATGGGCTAGAGTTACAAACATCACTGCCGACGGACTAGGAGCAAATGATACCAATGGTAATAGCACAGGTATCAATGAAAATGGACTAGGAGCAATAGTTTTTAACAAAGAAATCAGTAACAATGCAAGATTAAAGCAGGTATGGCCTGTATGGAACACAAGATTTAGTTCAGCTGAAAAAACATCAATCAGTTCAGCATTGGCATTGAATCAAACATTTGGCATACGCTACGACACATTGAACAGCAAATGGGAAGTGGTAACAACCAATAATATACCTAGCAGTACAAAAACAAACAATGCAGTCAGTAATTGGAGTTTAACCAATGCTGGCGATACCAGTGGTGCAAATTTAGATCAAAGTTGGATATTAAGATGTGATTACAGTTCGCTTAGACGTAGATTTATGGCAAGAACTGTACAATACATATTTGAAACTGCTGGCAGTACAAAGTTTTATAACAGTAATGAATCATTAAAACTAGATGCAGTCACTGGCAAGCCAAAAAGAGACAACATTAAAATATTAAAAGTAAACAACAAGTCAGACAACAGCGTTGCAAGACTAGGTGCAGATTATACATTTTACTTTTACGGAAACTTTATTGAAAAAGATGGACACACAGATCCTAAAAAAGTTAGACTTACTTTAGGTAATCCAGACAATGGCAACTTGCCAGATATTCCAAATTCATTTACTCTTATAAATGGCACAGATACAATTACACTAGGCACAGTAAAAGAAGATGGGTATGAGTATACACGCTATCTTTCAACCGGCAGTACTACTGTAAGTGGTCGTACAACACTAGATTTTCGTTATCAACATGTTGCAACTACAGATCAAAGAATAGATCCAGCATCTACAAACATAATGGATGTGTTTGTGCTAACACAAACCTATCACAGTGATTTTACAAATTGGATTAATTCACCTAGTCAGTCTGAAACTACAAAACCACTACAACCTAGCATTGATGATTTACGCAGACAATTTTCAAGTTTAGAAAGCAAAAAAAGTGCCAGTGATACCATAGTGTATAGACCAGTAAAATACAAAGTGTTGTTTGGTGACTATGCAGATTCGGCCTTGAAAGCAACATTTCGTATTGTAAAAGTACCAGGAACAAGTGCAACTGATACTGAAATTAGAAGTACAGTAATCAATGCAATCAACATTTACTTTGAACCATCTCGTTGGGAATTTGGCGAAACTTTTTATTTTACAGAACTTAGTGCATACATTCACCAAAGACTAGCAGGCACAGTAGCCAGTTTTGTTATTGTACCTCAAGACACAGAAAGTGTATTTGGTAGTTTGTTCCAAATTACATGTAACAGTGATGAATTGTTTATTAATGGAGCAAACACAGGTCAAGTTGAAATTGTAGACAACTTGTCTAGATCTAATTTACAAAGTACAACAGGTAGTTTTATTAATAGCTCAGAAACCACTGGCGTGTCAACAGGATTGTATAGTTCAACTTCAGGTGGCAGTGGTCTAGGCAGTGGTAATAGTGGAGGTTATTAATGGCTGAAGACTATAGTGCAAAGTCAGTAAAAGATCAATTGCCTGGCAACCAGCCCGGCAAGATTAAAAAAGTACAAGAAATCAAAGGTGCTGATTATCTACCACAGTATCTCAACACCACAGTAAATCAAAAACTGTTACAAAGCACACTAGATCAAATGATCAGTAAAGCATCATTTGAAACATTAGACAACTGGGTAGGTAAACAAAAAGGTGGTTACTATTCAGATGTTTCAGATCATATGGTAGGTACTGCTGATACATCAAAAAGATTTTACAATGGCTCACCTGCATTGGTTGTTAAAAATCCTGCAGATACAGACTCCATCAGTGAAATTTACACATACACAGACATGCTGTCTGATATTAATAATTTAAACTACGAAGGTAACAGACCAAACGGATCTAATTTTGGTTATACATATTCACCACCAATTGACTATGATAAATTTGTAAACTACTCAAACTATTATTGGTGTAAAGATGATCTACCAGTTATTAACGTAAAGCCAAATGTAAATTTTGATCCAGATGATATGATTGGACAAACTCGCTACAAACTAACCACTAGTGATATAGGAGATATCGATTTTCTAAACGGAATGAAAATTAAATTTGCTCCACAGGTAACTGAAAATTTCACAAGCACATCAGCTGACAAAACAATATCAGGTGCCACTGGCGCCAATCCTGTTGTGATTACCACAAGTGCTAACCACGGATTAGCAGATGGTGAACTTATAAACATTACAGGCGTAGTTGGTATGACACAACTGAATAACAATGTGTATTACATTGATGTGTTATCTCCTAACACTTTTGCTCTGTATACAGATGCAGGATTAAGCACAAGTGTTAACGGAGCGGCCTACACAGCTTATTCATCAGGCGGTACAGCAAAAACAGGTGGCAAGTTTACACTAGCAACCACAGGTTATTCATTGGTGGTAGTATTAGTTGGTGGAACAAGAAAAACTGTTACCACTCATTATGCAATTAACAGTACAGCATTAACATTTACACATGGCAACTTTCCAAACACCGGAGACATTGTGGAAGTGTTACACTTTAGAATGACTGATATAAATTACTATGGTAATACTTACATTGTTCACAATGTAGGCGATTCAATTGAATTGATGCAAACACAAGATGAAAATGGAAAAGCAATACTCAGCAGAATGATGTTGTATAGTGTGCATCAACCCAGCGGATTTGATATGGATCCACTGGATGACAAACCATATGATTACACAGAGATAGAAAACAGACTGCACGAATACGTTTGTATGGAATCAAATGCCATGGATGCCAATGCATGGAGTAGAATTAATCAATGGCAACATTATAATGCTATTGTTGAGTCTTGTCGTTTAACAGGTGAAGACTTTACAACTTATGCTTCAGATTCTAATAGAGCAAAACGTCCTATCATTGAATTTGAAAAAGATATAATTCTATACAACTATGGTGGTCATCCAACTGTTGGACAAAAGTATCCTTATCATAAACGCAATGTTGATTTTGTAATCAACAGATTTACAGGCACAGATATTATAGGACAAACAAACTATAATTTTTTTACTGGTATAATCAATTGGTCAAACAGTACAACATACAATCAAGGTGATGTAGTAAGAGAGTCAGTGGGCGGAAGTTATTGGTATTTTGAATCAAAGGTAGCCAAGAACCTAGACAATGATCCATTGGATGCAGACCTGGTAATAGACACAGCAAACTGGAAAAGGGTGTATGACAAAGGCATTCAAGACAACGATACTATACTGTTTTTAAATACAAATAACAGCACCTATGACAACAGAGTTTTTAAAGTAAGTGGTGTAGGTTCAACCATTGCTCTACAGCAGGTATTAGATCCTACATACAATGATAAAGTACACACAATAATGGGACCAACATATCCTGAAAATTTCAATGGTCCTGACCTAGTGTATTATGGTGGTGAATGGACTAGACCTCAACAAAAATTAAGCAAAGGTCAAGCACCAACATTTGATTTGTTTGATAGTAGCAACAATGAAATTGCCACTCATTATGCAAACAATGATTTTGAAGGCAGTAAAATATTTAACTACGTAATTTCAACAGCCGCCACAGAAGATAGTGCATTAGGATTTCAAGCCAAATACAACACAACTGCTGGTGCTAGTGAACTTGTTTTTGAACACCCTCTAGCATCAAAGCGTTATCAATATGATTTAAATTCAAATGCAAAAGATATCAGTGGATTAATGTATTATGCTAAACGCACAACTACCAATGATAATACAACCACTTATGCAGAAGGTTTTAGTCGAGCTCAAAACTTAGACAAGACATACTATGCTACAGAAACAGCATTGGTTACTTCTGATGATGCTGGCACAGCCACTATACCAGTAGGACAAAATCATATACAAAAACATGCTGATAAATTTATTTTTTCATACATGCAAGACAAATGGACTGTGTTTGAAAAAGATCAAAACACACCAGAAAATTATCACGGCATAACAGGATTCAATCCAAACATATATCTATTTGCAGGAACAACTGTTACCATACGTAAAGATTATGATAGCACAGAAACAGATCTATCTTTTGTAAAAGAAACAGACGGTACCACAGCCGCACCTGGTATAACTGTCACTGACAATGGTGCAACACTCAGCGTAGCCATTGATTCTAATAGTGCAAACTATGACAGAGTGTGCAAATACAAAGCCAGCGGATCTGGTTCGGGTGCAATGGGTAAAGTTTATATTGTAGATGAAGATACAGGCTATGCCGGAAATGCCGGTAGTTTTATACAGTTCAAACACACAGTATATAGAAATGGTGCAAGAACAGAAGATTATACCTTAGGTGCTGACAATACCATTGTAACAAGTTTGGCTGTAGGTGATATCATTGAATTAAGATATGTACCCAATGGTGCTAAACAAACAACCAGTAACTGGGCAACAGGTATTAATTTTCAACACAATCCAATTGGTACTGCTTTAGGAGAACATACACACGCTGACCTACGCAGACACTTTGGTGATAAAATCAGCAGTCTACCAGGCGAACATGCAAGTGTGGGTGGTGTAAGCAATTATTATGTGAGCAGTAAACAAACTGATTTTGGTGGAACTATACTACAGGGTAATCCTGCACAGAATATATCACAATACATTAAAGAAAATAACAGAAACACAGTACTTGCAATTCGCAATGTAATGAATGATTATGATCGTTTTAAAAATCAATTGGTAAGCAAAGCAAAACAGGTAGACGACACAGGAACATTTACAACAACTAGAGAACTGTTCAATGAAACAATGAATCAATTGAATGTTGGTAAAGACAATACTTTTAGATATGCAACTTCAGGCATGTGTTTCTTTTACAACTGTAAAAAACAGGACATCACAGTATCAGACACTACTGTAGAATTTTTTCTAGAAAACACAGAAAATTATGATTACACAACTACAAATTGTGAGGATCATATGTATATTTACAAAAAAGATTATGATGCCAGTGTTTCTGCTTATGTAGAAAAACTGCTAGTGAGAGACAAAGATTATACACTAGATGGTAATAAACTTACGCTGTCTTCGGCTGTTAATCTTAATGCAAGTGTACCAGCAGTATTAACCATAGATTATTACAGCAAATATGGAAACAGTTTTGTTCCGTGGTCGGCATGTAAACTTAACTTTCTAAAACCTATTGAACCAGAAATCACTGGCTTAGTATTAACCGGACACGACGGTGCTCAAAGAGCTGTTACAACTGCATTAACTGGTAATTTATATAGACCTCAAGAAGCAAACTATGATACCACTACTGCAATACTTTGGGAATTAGAAAAAAGAGTATTTGCTGGATTCACTGAAGTTAGAACATATAATGATGTAAAAGAATTTGTTCCTAGACATCCAGGTGGTTACTTGCATGGAGAAGGAACACGCACACAATGGGCTAAACGCTACAGAGCTGTGTTTGAATATTGGTTAGACAGCAACAATAAAATTTATCCAAGTTTAATTAATTCTAGTGCAGTAGCAAATTACAGCAATCAAAATGATGCAGACGGCGTTGCATTACCAGGCACAGAAGCAGGTGTAATTGAATATTACTGTGGCACTACAACGCCACTGGATACACCTTGGGAAATGTTAGGCTATAGAAGTCGACCAACTTGGTGGAATTCAAACTATGATTGGAAAGACACAGCCAATGGTGGTAATGATGCAAAACGGGCCGCATTGTTGGTAGCACTTAACAAAGGCAAATACACTAATCCTGCAGGCACAGAAAGAACAGATAGAAAATATGTGGTCAAACAACCAATTGGCAATTTGATCACTGTAGCAGGAGTACAACAAGATATTGTTACTGCTGGTTGGGCCACTGCAGGTAACACCAGAAAAGATTTTGAAATTGGTGACGGATTTACAGCAGAAGATGAATTTAAGAAAACAAGTGCATATAAGTTTGCATTGGTTGAAGCTGGATTTAGAAACGCACCACATACATTTTGGCAACAGTTTCACGATCCAAGTAGTGTGCTTCCTAGCAATATTATTAATAATAAAACAAAATCTAGACCAGCAGTTACTGATCCAGTATACGGATCACCTATAAACAAAGGAACATTAGATAAAATTACTATTACTAATGGCGGTTTAAATTACAGCTCTTCACCTACTGTAACAGTTACAGGAGATGGTGTTGGCGCCGTTGTTGTTGCCATTGTGTCAGGCGGAGTTATTAAAGGATTAAAAATTACTGATGGTGGTTATGGTTATAATAACGCAGGACTAACAATAACAGATACAACAGGCTCTGGTGCTATTACCACAGTAACAGTTAAAAAAGGCAGTATATATAAAACAACTGGCCTACTATCGTTGATTTGGCTACAAAATACAACTTCACAATTTACTGTAGACATACATGCTAGAAATCAATTAACAACTGCACAACCAGTTATTAATATGGAAGGTTACACAGACAAAAATGTTATACGAGTAAGAACACTAGGTAATAGTGTCAAGGCTCCATTTGTGATGCAAGACAATGACATTGATTTGGCTCTGCACAAAAGCTCAGCCAAAGTTAAACTTAATTTTAGTGCAGTTAAAGTAACCAAACTATCAGGTGGTTATCAAGTGTCTGGATATGAACCAGACAAAAAATATTTTGAATATTTTAGTTCTAATCAAGGTAGTTCTACAACTATAACTTATGGAAGTTTATCTGCAGAAATATTTGCTAATTGGGATAGAAAGGCTGTTCCAAGTCAAGTTAATTACGATTACATTTTTCCTGACTTGAATCAACTCGCTAACTTTTTAGCAGGTAGAACAGAATGGCTTATAAGCAAAGGGTTACAAACATTTAACTTCCGCGGTGTGGTTAATACATTACTTGAATGGGCCTCAACTGCATCTATCAATGGTGTGCATTTTGCACACGGAGCCAATGATATATTATTTAAAGACAGCTTAGATAGATTTTTAGACAGCATATTTACAACCAACAAAACTGTTTTGGTTGAAGATAGAACACAAACTTCAAATACTGCTGAATCTGAATTAAGCAATATAAAAGCAGTTCGAAATGAATTGGGTTCTCGAATATACACAAATGACGGCAATGCAATTCTTAGATTGAGTGTTGACTTTGTACAATGGGAACATGTAATTGTACTAGAAAATAAAACTACATTTAATGATGTTGTGTACAGACCAGACATTGGTATGGGGTTTGATGCATACAAACTAGAGGGTAGAAGAACAATAAATTGGAAAGGTGAACCTAGCACAAAAGGTTACCTAGTAGAAAACAATGGACTAACATCTAACTATGATTCAAGTGTTAGAGAAGTTGAAGATGATTATTTTGTTATTGATAGTAATGCATTGAATCAACAAAAACGTAAGATTGCACAAACATCAATTGGTTATAATAAACCGGAATGGGCAAACGAATTACCGGTGTCAGAAGATAATTCATTTGATTGGTATCGTAGTGCTATTGCAACCAAAGGCACAAAAGAAAATTTAAAAGCATTGAGTAGACACAATGATGTAGTCAATTCTGCCACAGATTCTTTTGATATCAATGATCAATGGTTATTAAAGTCCAGTAACTTTGCTGGCAATAATAGAACACATCTTGAACTAGAATTTAATGATGATTTGGTTATAGGTAATCCACAAGGTGTTAAACTTACAAACGATGGTAATGCAGATACTTTAAATGACGAAATTATTACACTACAACAAGATGATAAACGATTGATTACCAAACTAACATCACCTAATCAATTTACTTTAGGCAACAACTACTACTATCAAACTGATAGTACATTTACAGAATTTGATAGCTGGCTTAAGAATGCAGGCTATCCGCTAATGACTGAGGTAAATGAACAGGCACTAACAATAGATGATATATCAACATTATACGATGAAACAAAAGACTATGCAACCATTCTTGCATGGGATAATACAGAAAGTTACAAGCTAGGTGATAAAATTCGTTACCTAGATAAAGTGTATCAATGTAATGTAAGTGCAACAGGTTTTGATTCAACAAGAAATCCAATTACATGGAACGGTACAGTTAATAATCCTGTTATATTGCCAGGCGGTACATTGGTGATTGACAGTAACACAATTAATTTAACAAACTCTGTAACCACTGTAACATATAACAATATTGAAGTTACTTCAAACGCATCACCTGTTGTAAATGGTGGAGACACATTAATATTAGACGGAATAACAATTACATTTGCAAAATCATCTACAACAACATCTTATCCAGATTTTGCTGTGGCAGGTAGTACAATAAATCCATCCATTGTAGGTAGTGCTACAAAGACATTGATTATATCCGGCACTACTGTTAACTTCAATGAAACTGAAGCAACCACAGTTAACAGAGACTGGACTTATTGTGTTGGTGATCAAATGACCAGTGCAACTGTTTCAAGTGTAACGGCCGCAGATAGAATATCAGCATGGACAAATTTGAGAGCATCATTGCAGAGTGTGTACGGTAATGCAACAACTAGAACAAAACTTGACACTTACTTGAATGTTACTGAAGCAGGTTTTGATACAAGTGTGCTGGTTACTGAACACGGAGCAACTGGTAACGCAACTCTGCAAGGACATATTCTAACATTCTTAACACAAGATGTAACCATAATAAATGAAAAAGCAGGCACCAGTTATGTAACTGCAGATGTTTTAAGTGGCTCAACTCCAGTAAATGGAGCAGATGAAACAACCACACAAAATGCATTTAACCTTAGCTCATACACAGATGATATACACGCTTGGATAATAAACTCTGCAAATGACAGTACAGCAATAGCTGGCGGTATAATTGTTATGTCAGAGTCAGGCACACAATACAAAACATATTCTGCTTCAGAAATAGTCAGCAGAATTACATCAGCAGGCATTACAAACGTTACAGCATCTTTGGTAAGCAATCAACTCACAATAACCAGAGGTGGTAGAACAGCTAGTGATAAAGATTTAGTCATTGGAGCGGGTACTGCCAATGCAGAAGTTGACAACGCTGGCACTACGTTTCCATCAAGTGGTACATTAACTCACACAGGATCAGATTCAACAACTACATCAACTACCGCGGCATTGACTGTGTCTGAAGTGATTGATCAGATTAACTCAGCAAGTATTACCAACGTTGGTGCAGTATTACAAGACACAAACAAAGTTAAAGTTACAAAAACAACATCGTCGAGTGATCCTAATTTAACCATGTCAGGCACAGCAGTAACAGATTTATCAGGTGGATTTACAACTGGTACACTTACTGCAACAACTACAACATCTACTTCACAGGCAAGTTTAAGTGTAGGTCTTGTGGCACAAAAAATTAATGATGCTAGTATCACAGGCGTAACTGCAAGTGTGGTTAATAATAGAATAGTAATTAAAAGCACAAATGCTTCAGGTATAATGTCTAGCACACAGGCCGCATTAGATTTAGGTATCAACAGTAACATCCTAGGCGTTACTAGAAATGCAACAACTTCAATATCAACAAATACATTTGATGCAAGTGAATGGACAGTTATCCCAGAACCACTGCTAGAATATATTTGGGTTGCTGATGATACAAACCTAAATTTTACAACAATCAATGGTAGTATAACAGGAAAGTTTAACGGCTGGAATGTATTTAAAGTAATGGACATGGATCTATATGCTTCTAAAATATGTGCCGCGGTTACAACAGGCACTGGTAATGATGCTGAAGTACAATGTAATAAAGCACACAATCTACAAAAAGGCGACATAGTATTACTACTAAACACAAATTGTAAACCGGCTATAAACGGATTTCATACTGTTACCAGCACAGACACAGCAAGTACAGCCAAATTTTATATAGATGAATTCATTGATCAGGATGCCAGCTTTGCAAAAGTTTTAATTCTCCGTCCTGTACGTTTTACCACTGATGCACAAAGAGATAGTGCATTAAGTTTAACAACACATTATTCATTTGATGAAGGCAACTTTATATGGGTAGATGGTACAACACAATTTAAAGTATACAAAAAAGATGCTGATGCTACTTGGATAACTCAACGTACACAAGGCAATAATCATGTTGCACCAACAACTATACAAAGTTCAATATTGCATGACCAAGCCAATGTGTTATCAGAAGCTGAAGCATATGATCCTTTCAAAGGTATAATACCAGGATTGGCTGACAAAGAAGTTAATTACAAAACAATAAATGATCCTGCTATCTATACATCAAGCACAGATACAACTGCACAAATAAATCAACAGCAAGCCTGGGGCAGTAACTATTTAGGTAGTGTATGGTGGGATACCAATAAAGCAATTTACATCGATTATGAACAAGATTCAATTGAATATAGAACACAGTATTGGGGTACGTTGTTTAAAGGTGCATCAATTGATGTATATGAATGGACAAGATCAGATGTGGCTCCAGATCAATATGCAGAAAGTGTAGCTTCAGGCAAAGTTATAAATGGATTGCCATTAACAGGTGAAGCATACAAAGTAATAGATTCGTTTGGTAATGATTTATACTACTATACAGAAGTCGATGAATATGATCCAGTTACTGGTGGTGTTATTACATTTTACTATTTCTGGGTTAAAAATAAAACTAGTATACCATTGAACACAGATAGAACCACTAGTGTTTTAAATATTGCTAATCTTATCAAAAATCCAACTGCACAAAATGTTAAATGGCTTAATGCTACAGGACAAGATAGTTTTATTGTTGCTAACTTGCGAGATGATACAAATGAGAAAACAGTATTGCAAATAACTAACATCAGCAATGAAGACAATCAACACACTCATTGGACACCTATTATTGAAAATGATACTGCGGTTCCAGAATATTTTCATAGACGTTTGAAAGACAGTCTAAGAGGCAGTAATGAAAATAAAAAAGAAAAAACTTATAAAGCAGAGTGGGTAAACACCACAGCATATTCAAAAGGACAGGTTGTAAGTGTAGATGCTCCTATTCCAACTATTAAACTTGCCATAGCAACAAAAGCCACCACACAAAGATTTTATAATAGAGGCGATACAAAAACTTTTACTATCAATGGTAACCAAACTGATAGTGGACAAATACTAACACTACAGCGTGGGAAAACATATTTGTTTGATCAAAATGATTCAACCAATGATACACCAATTGTGTTTAGTCCAACATTTGATGCATACATTTACAACAAGCCACACTATTATCAAGTCAGCGAAGGTGTAACTTATTTCTTAGATGGTGTTGTAACTTCATTGTCTGCATATCAAACAGCAATAGGTACTGGATCAAACACACAAGATAAAAAAGTTCAACTTAAAGTATTATCTAACATGCCAGGCACAGTATGGTATGGCGCCAATGGATCCAACATTGCATGTGGTAATCATATGCATATTATTAATGAAGAAAAAGATGAGTTACCTTCTTACTATATGAGTTTGATTGACAATAACACAAACGTACAACCACAAACAAACAGAAGTGCATGGCGTAGAATATACAATGTGGTTGATGTTGATGAGTTAAATGAAACTATTCAAATACCTGAAGAAAGAATGGTTCCTGATTTAGATTTACATCCGTTTGATAGGATTGGTGAAAGCATACGACCAAGCAGAAGTTGGTTTACATATAAAAATATCAGCAGAAGAGAAGTTGTTAATAAACTTAACAATCTATTGATTAATACAAATCTTGTAGACAAGTGTCCTAATTACAATGTATACTTAGATGTAACAGTAACAGTAGGCTCTAAAGATTATACAGTAAGTGACTATTGGGAAAATGTTGATTGGTTTGCAGATACATTTGATAAATTTGTTATACCAAACAGAACAGTTACAGAAATTACGCCCTTGCTCACAAGTGGCGATGCAAATCAATTGACCGGCCAATATGAAGGCGAATATGTGTTAGCAAAAGATGTATTACACACAGATGGTATTAAACGTGATAGCATTTTTAGATATAACAGTACAACAGGTAAATGGGATCCTGTTTGGAAAGAAAAAGGCACAATACAATTAGATGATCGTTTATGGGATCCAGTTACTGGTGCATATGGACTAGATTCAACTGGATTTGATAATGCAGGATTTGACCCGGATCCAATACATGAATTCAGTAAAATTATAGATTGTTTCCGTGATAATATTCTAAGTCAAGCAGATTATAATAAAATTTGGTTTGCTGGTATATATGATGCAATAAAAGAAATGCCAAACACCGAATGGATTAAAAAGACAACATACATAGTTCCAAAACTTAACAAGCAAGTTAACACAACAGGACGTATTGGTTATGATGCTGTAAACATATTAGAAACATACATAGACAAAAATAAACCTTACAGTACCAAGTATAAAGTTAATCCTTCATTGTTCCAAGATGAAAAGACTGTGTTAGATAAAGGATCAGCAATTATCACTGAACAGTCACGTAACATGGCAATTACTGAAAAAGTAGAACAACACACAGACAATCAATTTTCAGAAAGACTGGGCGGAACGGCTGTGGTAGCACATGCACCATTAGAATTTGATGATGTTGATATTGTTAAAACTTTTAATTCTGTAGATCACACAGTTAGAAGAAATCCAATTATTGCAAGTTGGCAACACAGTTCAGGTAATGTGGTTGCACCTGCAGATGCAATAAGCGAAACTGAACATTTAATTAACGTACCAGCAGATGTAGAAAAAGTATCTTGGCACGATGATTATGTTTACATTAGAACAAGTGGTATAACTGATGCATCAGGTGGTCCTGCAACTACCATAGCACCAGATACTGAAGGCACAGTAGTAGATCAAAGACCAACGAGTGCAACACAATTTAATTGGAAAATACCAAGAACACCAGTGGCGGCGTCAGCCTGGCCTACAAGAGATGATGGTCCAATTGGTGTGTTTACAAATGGTGTAGCAATATTTTCACCGCGAGACTTCGAGCCAACCAGTACAGGAAGTATATACTATAGAAACGAAGCCTACCTAAGAAGAAACAGCATGGATGCAAACAATGGTACTAGTTGGTCAAGCAAAGGCAACTACGAACCTACTGTTAAAGGACTTTACTATCATTATGATATGCCAGGTGAATATGCTTCACAAGAAGTAGCAACTAAACACTCTCCTATCATAGGTTGGTCATTGGATGGATATCCAATTTATGGTCCATATGGTTTTACAAACACAGACGGAACAGGTGCTATACAGAAACAAACCAGTAGTTGGGTGTTAAAATCAGGTACAAGAACCGGACTAGGCGCACCAACAGGTGCGTATGATGGATCATACACAGCAGATTATCAGTTCAATGGCTCTGGTACATTAGATAGACACAATGGTAGATTTGCAGTAACACCAGAATTTCCAGATGGTGTGTATCATTATCATGCAACCCCAGGAGCATATCCATATTTTATAGGTGACGAATTTTATGGACATAAAAATGGTAGCACAATTTATGATGGAACAACAACTATAGATCCATGGTTGCCACATCAAACAAAATCATATGATGCACATGATATCACAGCAGATGGTGGTACATTTACTAACGTAGATGCTGATTATACATATTTTTGGGACGGGCAAGACTTCCTTAACCAATACGAAATACATGGTAATGCACAATACAAAGTAGACTTTAACGAAGCTCTACAAATTGCAGTAC
>MDTG01283297.1_pt1 | contig 23985 bp, 25 predicted proteins | sample 811421 | NCBI WGS metagenome assembly MDTG01 (sample SAMN05326645, study PRJNA326480) | marine metagenome | isolation source: seawater | place: Pacific Ocean: South East | collected 2011
AAAAAATTTATTTCTTTACCAAAAAAAAGAAGAACTGCTAAAAATGGAAGATTTTTAGAAATTTTAGGAGCTAGTGGAAATAACCTTCAAAATGTGGATTTAAAAATTCCAATAGGAACTTTTACTTGTGTAACGGGAGTATCTGGAAGTGGAAAATCAACATTAGTAATACAAACTTTATTTAATGCATTAAATTTAATTTTAAATAAAAATAAATCTAGAAAAATACCAAAAGATTTTAAAAATTATAAAGGAACAGAATTAATTGATAAAGTTATAGATATAGATCAATCTCCTATCGGAAGAACTCCTAGATCAAATCCTGCTACTTATACTGGTGCCTTTGGACCTATTCGAGATTGGTTCACAAACCTACCGGAGTCTAAAACAAGAGGATATAAGCCTGGAAGATATTCATTTAATGTAAAAGGAGGTCGTTGTGAAACATGTGAAGGTGATGGAGTTATAACTTATGAAATGCATTTTTTACCTGATGTATATATTCCTTGTGATGTTTGCAAAGGAACTAGATACAATAGAGAAACTCTAGAAATTAAGTTTAAGAACAAGAATATATCAGATGTATTGAATATGACTGTTGATGAAGGGTGTGATTTTTTTCAAAATATTCCAAATATATATTCAAAGTTACTGACTTTAAAACATGTAGGCTTAGGATATATAAAGATCGGACAACAAGCTACAACACTTTCTGGAGGTGAGGCTCAGAGAATAAAATTAGCAAAAGAATTATCTAAAAGATCGACTGGGAGAACACTTTATATTTTGGATGAGCCAACTACAGGTTTACACTCACATGATATTAAAAAACTCTTAGAAATATTGCAAGCTTTCGTAAACACAGGAAATACTGTAATAGTAATAGAGCATAATTTAGATGTAATAAAAACTGCTGACTGGATTGTTGATATGGGTCCAGATGGTGGATCTTCAGGTGGAGAAATTATAGCTGAAGGTCCTCCAGAGAAAGTAGCCGAAATAACTAAGAGTTATACTGGTAAATTCCTTAAAGATTTAATTAACAATAAAATGAAAAAAACTGCCTAATTAAAGGGTTTTGTGATATAAAAGATCCATGGTTAGTATTTTACAATCATTATCTAAAACCATTCATCTATCAATAGTTCTTTCTATTCTTTTATTTTTAGGACTCTTTTTTGGAGGTGGTGACTTTGCTTTTGATCAGCTATTTTGGAGTTGGTTATTTAGATATTTTCATGTTCTATCCGGCATTATGTGGATAGGTTTACTTTGGTATCTTAACTTTGTTCAAATACCTAGTATGCCAAAAATTCCTGATGAACAAAAACCTGCTATTGGAAAGGTAATAGCTCCTACTGTTTTATTCTGGTTTAGATGGGCTGCCTTAGCAACAATTGTAACTGGTTTAATTGTTGCGCATTTAAATGGATATGTACACCAAGCTATGACACTAGGAATTGGAAGTGGAGGCGGTAAAAATACAGCAATAGGTATTGGAATGTGGTTAGGTTTAATTATGGCATATAATGTTTGGTTTATTATCTGGCCAAACCAAAAAAAAGCTTTAGGTATAGTTGACTCTCAGCCAGAAGAAAAAGCTAAATCTGCCAGAACTGCAATGATAACCTCAAGAGTTAATACATTATTATCTTTGCCAATGTTACTTTCAATGGTAATAGCGCAGAATTTATATTAGGAACTAATCAATTCAATCTTTTATGGGGCAATGTGATTAAGTTTTTATATTTAATTTTATTTTTTTTACTTACATCCTGTGGTTCGAATTATGAATGGGGATGGTATATAATTTCTCCTGATAAACTTGAAGGACTTTCTAACTTAAAGTTTTTGATTAGTGGAATTGGAATAACAGTTTATATTTCTATTATATCGATTATTATTTCCATGGTAATTGGTTTAATTATAGCAATACCATCTTTAGCAAAGAATAAAATTTTAACGTACATAAATATTGGTTATGTTGAAATAGTAAGAGCTATTCCCTTGTTGGTGCTCATACTTTGGGTTTATTATGGCTTGCCAATTTTAACTGGTTTTAGCTTTACTCCATTTACATCTGGAATAATTGCTCTTTCAATAAGCGAAAGTGCATTTCAAGCTGAAATATTTAGAGCTGGTATTAATTCAATTAAAAAATCTCAATGGGAGGCATCAAGCTCACTGGGTCTTACTTTCTTTAAAAAATTAAGATTTATTATTCTTCCTCAAGCTATTAAAACTATACTACCTGCCCTTGGCAATCAGTTCGTTTATGTTCTAAAAATGTCATCCCTAGTATCAGTAATTGGTATAGCTGATTTAACAAGAAAAGCTAATGAACTAGTCGTAACAACCTATAGACCATTAGAAATATATACTTTTTTAATTCTTGAATATTTAGTTCTTATTTTAATTGTTTCCTTCTTTGTACGTAAGTTGGAAAAAAGGTTAAAATATAAATAATTTTTTTAATTTAGTTTTAAAAGTATTTTTCAGAAAGAAAGGAATAAAAGTTAGAACAACTAATCCCATAGTCCAATTAGTAACCATTATTGTGTAAAAGATATCTTGATATTCACCTTGAAGAATATTTATAACATACCAAAGTGATAGAAATGGTATTAATGTTAGCCTCAGAATAGTCATGTACAAGCTAAAAAGTGGTCTCTTTAAAGCCTGAAACAAAGCTGAAGTAATAAAAAAAACCGGGTAGACTGGACCAATTAAAGCCGCTACTCTTAAATAAAGTGAACCACTTTTAATTACTTCAGGGTCGTTTGTAAAAAAAGAGATTATAAAACTTGAGGTTAAAAAAATAAAGATACCTGCTAGAACCATGAAAAGAGAACCAAAAAATAAAGCTTTAGTATAAACTTCAACTATTCGACTATAAATTTTTGCACCATAATTCTGTCCTGCTATGGCTAAAACTGCTGTATTTAAACCAATAACAGGTAGTAATAAAACTTGTTCTATTCTTACGGCTGTTCCATAACCTGCGGTAGCTAATTCACCAAATTGACCAACAAAGTAAAAAATATTAAAAACTCCAAACATAATCATTAACATGGTAAACATTATTGGCACTGATTGCATAAATAATGTTTTTAATAATAAAACCTTGGGTACAAAACATTCAATATATAGGTATTTTTTAAGCTTACATGAATTAACTTTATAAGCTAAATATATTGTTCCTAAAGACTGAGCTACCAAAGTAGCTAAGGCCAAACCTGAAATACCAAAAGCTGGAATAAATCCATATCCAAAAATAAATAAAGGGTTTAAAAAAATATTCAAAAAGAAAGAAAAAATTAAAACATTTCTATAACTTTTTGTATCTCCTTGAGCGTTAAGTGTTCCATTTAAAGATAATTGAATCAGTATGATAAATGATCCATAAAATATAATATCTAAATACTCACGAGTTAAATTTATACTTTCAGCACTTGATCCCATTATTCTTAATAAGTTTTCGGAAAAATTAAGACCAAAAAGTGTTACGAGAACAGACAATCCTATCGCAAATAAAATTGATTGAGCAACATATAAAGAAGCTTTTCTATTTTCTTTACCACCTATTGCATTGCTTATAAGAGCTGTTGTACCTGCCCCGACACCAACTGCTACAGCTATTGCTATAAAATAAATTGGCCAAGATTTAGCTATAGCTGCCAATGCTTCTGCTGATATTTTTCCAGCAAAGTATGTATCAACTAAATTATAAAAAGTTTGGAACAATGATCCAGTGCTAGCTGGTATAGTGACTTTCCTAAGTAACGACCATATGGAGTCTCTTGTCAAATTCATAAGTAATGATTAATTAAAGTTAATAAAATTCTTTTTGAAATATATGCTTTGTTCCAAGTTTTTTAGCAAGATTTATTTGCTTTTGACGCATTCTAAACCTCATTTTTTGTGAATTAGTAAGTTTATCGTGACAATTTGGACACGATACTCCTTCTTCATATTTTTGAGATTTTTTATCTTTAGTTGAGACTGGGGTTCTACAACCGCTACACATTGAATATGTTCCTTGTCTTAATTTATGTTTAACTGAAATACGATTATCAAATACAAAACATTCGCCATTCCATAAACTTTCTTTTTTTTTTATATTTTTAAGATAATTTAGTACACCACCTTTAAGCTGAAAAGTATTCTTAAACCCTTTTTTACTTAAATAAGCTGATGCTTTTTCACATCTAATACCTCCAGTGCAAAACATTGCAACAGGTTTATTTTTTGCAACTTTTTTTAAAAATCTAGGAAAGTCTCTAAAGTTTTTTATTTTAGGATTAATAGCATTTTTAAAAGTACCAATATGATATTCAAATGGTTTTCTAACATCAATTACTATTGTTTTTTTATTTTTAATTAAATTATTCCAAGAATTAAAAGATAAGTAATTATCATTATTTTTATTTTTATTTGTAATCTTAAAACCTAATGGTACAACTTCTTTTTTTACTTTAACTTTTGCACGATGAAACGGCTGAAATTTGGTATAGGACTCATTTTTACTATCAAATTCAATAAAACCAATTTTTTTTTTTTAATAAATTTTTAATAAAATTAATATCGGTTTTTTTACCTGATAAAGTGCCATTTATTCCTTCAGTTGATAAAATAACTGTTCCACGAACATTGCTTTGAGCTATTATCTTTTGAAAAAAATCTCTCATTTTATTTGGAGAAGAGATTTTTCTAAATTTATAAAATCCAAATACTAAAAACATCAGTTTTTTACACAAACAGTAAGTCCATCTCCTAATGGTAAAATAATTTTTTCAAATCTATTATCTCTTTTAACTAAACTGTTAAACTCTCTTATTATATTTGTGAACTTATCATTTTTTGAGGTATTGCTAACATCTCCATGCCATAATACATTATCAGTTATTATAAATCCTCCCTTTCTTAGAATATCAAATGATAGATTATAATAGTTTTCATAATTTTCTTTATCTGCATCAATAAAAATTAGATCAAATAGAATATTTTCTTCTTTGACTTTCTTTAGATAATCCAATGCTGGTTCAATTTTTTGTAATATCATGTCATTTAAGTTTGCCTTTTTGAAAAAAGCATTCGCAATTAAACTCGTTTTTTCATTTTTATCTAAAGTTATTATTTTACCATCTTTCGGCAAAACCAATCCCATCGATATTGTACTAAAGCCTGTGAAAGTTCCAATCTCTAATATTTTCTTTACCTTTGTGATTTTGATTATCAGTTGTAAAAAATGTGCTTGGGAAATTGAGATTTGCATTTTTTTGAGTTCACCAAGTTTTTTATTTTCTTCAATTACTTCATATTGGATTGGGTGTAATTTATTGGAATTTTCTAAAATATAATTTTCTAAATCTTCAGTCAAATTTATATTTTTAACCATATTAGATTATGATTTTTTATCTCTAATATAAGAATTAGCTGTTGCTTTTAAAAGTTGAGGTATATTTTTGTAATTCCAAACAATAGATGCAGCTGTTGCACATTCAAAGGTACACTTACACTTACTATCTTTAATCCATTTAATTAACTCATCGGACTCCCTAGATTTTAAAACTTTTTTAACATCATAATCATTATTTTTAATATTTCCCATTTTTTTACCTAGGATTTCGCAAGGAAAAACATCCCCTGTCTCAGAAATTACAACTATCTTTTTACCAGCAACACATGGATTGACAAATTTGTCTTCAAAGCCAACTTTGATTACATTTTCTCTTGTTATCGAATTAATTCCTCTCATAATATTTGAAAATATTCTTCCTTCTTTATTTCTTTCTATACTGTCTACATAGTCATTGATCTCTATATATTTTTTTTTGGCTAGTGTTTTTAAATTTTCATCAGGTATATTACCTCTTGCATAAGTTACTGAAATATTATCAAAGTTAAAATTTTTCTCTAAGTACTTTAAAGTTCCTAGCAAAGTATCTTCGGAGTTAGCAGTAAAAACTGAATTGCTATCTAGAACTAAATTTTTGTATTTCCTTCTTAAAGAGTACATTTTATTATATGAATCTTCTATTTTTTTAAAAGATCCTTTTACGTCACGTAGTTTGTCATGCTCAGCTCCAATACCTTCTATAGAAAACACACATCTAAAATTTATTTTAGGATACTTTTCTAAGAAAAATTTATAGTAATCAAAAATTCTATCGGTTAATGAGCCATTGGTAGGTATCGTTACATAAAGAGGTTTGCAATTCTTATAAAATAAGTCTGATATTTCAGTAAATTCATTTCTTAAAAATGGTTCACCTCCAGTCAAAGATAGCTGAACTAACGGGCCAATTTTTTCTGTCATTTTTTTTATTTCATCTAATGTTAATTCATCAGGTTTTAAACCCTTATCAATTTGTTCTCTATAAAAACAAAAATTACATCTAAAATTGCACCTATTTGTTATATAGAAAATAAGAAAACCAATTTGATTTGGTTTTAAAAAAGATTTTACATTCGAATACATAATGATTACTTATAACTTAGATTTAAAGAAATCTAAAGTATACTTAAAAAGTCCAAATATCACTGAAATAAATAAAACATTATTTAAAAACAAATTTACAAGCATAAAAGTAGGTAAAAAGCTTAACTTTTTTCTCGTTACAAAAAGATATGTTTCAATATTCACTATAAAATTACAAATAAAAAGAACTAAAAACAAATTTAGAAAAATAGTCTTATAAAATAATAAGTAAAAAAATAAACTTAGAACTAACAAAATTGATAGAATTATTGAAAAAACTGTTTTTTTATCGCCTGGACCGGTGCCATCAAGTTTCTTTTCTTTTAAAATGAATTGAACATAAGGAATTCCTCTTAAAAAATATAATTTCATCATTTTAATAAACTTTGGAAATTCATGCATTACATTGATTTCTGGGTCTAAAATCATTTTATATTTTTTTGCAATTCTTCGGCCTATTTCTTCATTTTCATAATCCATCCCAAATTTAATATTTTCGTTGTAACCTTTCACTTCAAAAAAAGCTTTTGCCTTAATAGCGGCACATGCTCCGTTGAAAGTTGCATAAGTACATTTTCCTTTTTTTGAAAAATGGTAAAAATTATATAATGCTTTAAAATGAGAAGATGTTTCATCATTTACTGGGATATAATGGTAATGACCATTAACCGCATCATTATCATCTAAATTTTTTAAAATCTTTAAACTAATATCCTTATATAAAACTGTGTCAGAGTCCAAAAATAGTATATTTTCAAATTTAGTTAAACTAGCTCCTACATTTCTTGTTTTTGCAGGACCACAATTTTCCTTATTTTTCTTTATTATTATATTTCTTTTATTTAACTTCTTTATGTTGCTTTCCAAGTTAATGAAATCCTCTCTATCAGAAAAATCATCTACTAATATTATCTCATAATTATTTTCATCTAACTCTATGAACTTATATATACTGTTTACACATCTAACTGCTTGTTTGGAGTTATTATAAATAGGAATTACTATTGATAGTCGTGACATTTTCTATTTAAGCTTTTTTTTCAATATATCATTAACTAGTTGAGGGTTAGCTTTTCCTTCAGAAACTTTCATGACTTGGCCAACAAAAAAACCAAATAATTTATCTTTACCAGATTTATATTGTTTAACTTTATCTTCATTGTCAGTAAGAATTTTATCTATAATTTTTTTTAACTCATTTGGATCGCTCTTTTGCTGTAATCCCTTGCTTTCTATTATTGTGTTAGGAGACTCACCTGTATCATTCATAATTTCAAAAACTTCTTTTGCTGTTCTACCTGATATAACACCAGAGCTAATGGAAGCTAATAATTTAATCATTTTTTTTGCAGTAATTGGTGATTTTGAAATAGAGATATTTTTTTCATTTAAAGAAGCAAAAAGATCACCAATAATCCAATTTTTTGCCAACTTGATATCTGAATTTTTGGCAACTTCCTCAAAATAATTCGAAATTTCTTTTTCTGAAACTAAAATATTTGCTTCATAAGAGCTTAATGAATAATCACTTATAAAACGTTTCTTTTTTTCATCGGGTAATTCTGGCAAATTTTTTTTTATATCTTCAATTAATTTTTTATCAAGATTTAAAGGTAATAAATCAGGATCTGGAAAATATCTATAATCGTGAGCATCTTCTTTTGATCTCATAGACCTAGTTTCATTTTTCTTAGTATCAAACAATCTTGTTTCTTGATCAATTAGTTGACCAGAATCAAGGAGGTCTACTTGCCGTTTTGCCTCATAATCAATTGCCATTTGCATAAATTTAATTGAATTTACATTTTTTATTTCACATCTAGTCCCAAGTTTTGAGTCGCCCTCCTTCCTTACAGATATGTTAACATCTGCTCTTAATGATCCTTCTTGCATATTTCCATCACAAGTTCCTAGATATCTCATTATTGATCTTAGCTTCTTAATATAAGCATTAACTTCATCAGGGGAGCTTAATTCAGGTTTACTTACAATTTCCATAAGGGCAACTCCTGATCTGTTTAAATCAACATAGGTGTTATTGGGATCAATATCATGAATACTCTTTCCTGCATCTTGCTCTAAGTGAAGTCTTTCAATGCCAATTTTCTTCGTTCCATTCGGTAAATCTAAGGCAACCTCTCCCTCACCAACTATAGGGTTTTTGTATTGTGATATTTGATAACCTTGAGGAAGGTCAGCATAAAAATAATTTTTTCTATCAAAAACAGAATAAGTATTAATTTTTGCGTTTAAGCCTAATCCAGTTTTAATTGCTTGGTGAATACAGTATTCATTTATTACAGGTAACATTCCTGGAAAAGCAGAGTCTACTAAACTTACTTGAGTATTTGGTTCTGCACCGAATTTAGTAGAAGAGCCTGAAAAAAGTTTTGAATTAGAAGTTACTTGAGCATGAACTTCTAAGCCAATTACCACTTCCCATTTTCCTTTTTTGCCTTTTATTAAATACTTTCCATTTGAACTATTCATTAACTTTCCCACCATTTCTGTAAATTTTGCTTAAAATTAATTTTTTTTTCAGCAGCAAATGCAATATTTAAAAGTTTTTGCTCATCGAGTGGTTTGCCAATCAATTGAAGACCTAGGGGATAGTTTTTATTATCAGTACCCGCAGGAATAGAGATTGCTGGAATTCCTGCTAAATTAACTGGAACTGTGAAGATATCGTTTAAATACATTGATATAGGATCATTTTTCTTTTCACCAATCTTAAAAGCTGCACTTGGAGTAGAAGGTGTAAGAATAGCATCAACTTTTTTAAATGTTTCATCAAAATCATTTTTTATCTTTTGACGAACTTTTTGGGCTTTAAGATAATAAGCATCATAATAACCTGATGAAAGAACATAGGTTCCAATTAAGATTCTTCTTTTTACCTCATCACCAAAGCCCTCGGATCTAGTATTTTCATACATTTCAATTAAACTTTTTCCTTTATTTGACCTAAATCCATACTTAACACCGTCATACCTTGCTAAATTTGAAGATGCCTCAGCAGGAGCTACAATATAATAGGTTGGCAAAGCATATTTTGTGTTAGGTAATGAAATATCAATAATTTCAGCACCAGATTCCATTAAAATCTTTTTTCCATTCTCCCAGATTTTATCTATTTCTTTAGGCATACCATCAACTCTATATTCTTTTGGTATTCCAATTTTTAATCCTTTTATATTGTCAGTTAAATTTTTTGAATATTTTTCTTTTTTTTTATTAATTGAGGTTGAATCTTTTTTATCAAAACCAGCAATTGCTTCTAACATTAAAGCACAATCCTGTACGTTTCTCGTCATAGGGCCAGCTTGATCTAAAGAAGAAGCGAAGGCAACAATACCCCATCTTGAACATAATCCATAAGTTGGTTTAAGACCTACTGTTCCAGTAAATGATGCAGGTTGTCTTATAGATCCTCCTGTATCAGTTCCAATTGTAGCTGGTGTTAAATTTGCTGCTAGGGCACTTGCTGAACCACCTGAGGAGCCACCAGGTACAGTATTTTCACCTACTGGATTTATTACATTTCCAAAATAACTTGTTTCATTTGACGAACCCATAGCATATTCGTCACAGTTTAGTTTTCCTAACAAAATAGCACCTTCACTCCACAAATTATTAGTTATTGTCGATTCATAGTTAGGAATAAAATTTTCCAGCATTTTACTTCCAGCTGTTGTATTTACTCCATATGTACAAAAAAGATCTTTAACAGCAATTGGAATACCAGGTAAAAGTGTGTCTAGATTGGGATTCTTATCAAAAATTTTTGCTTTACTTAAAGCACTATCCAAACATTTGGTAATAAAAGAATTTAATTTTTTGTCCTTATTAATATTTGTAACATAGGAATGAACTATTTCTTCAGACTTTAATTCTTTCTTTTTAACCAAATTTACAATTTCAGTTAAACTTTTTTTTGTAATATCTTGCATTATTCTATTACCTTAGGCACAACAAAAAACTCCTCATTTTTTTGTGGCGAGTTTTCCAAAATTTTTTTCCTAATTTTTCCATCATTTATTTCATCTTTTCTTGATCTTAATGGTTCATTAAGAATAGATGAAAGTGGTTCAGTTTTATCTGTATTTAACTCATTAAGTTGTTCTATGAACTTAAAAATTGAAGATAAATCTTTGCTCAAGGTAGCAGTTTTCTTCTCATCTAAAGAAATTCTAGCAAGTTTGCTAATATGTTTAATTTTATCTTTATCTATAGACATTTGTGAATTATGTTGATTTTACAAGAAATTAATATCATAAAATATAAAAAAAACATGCTGGATATTGAAGATTTTAAGAAAAAACTGGATAAAAAATCAAGGTTAATGGGAATAGACCCAGGAAAAAAACGTATTGGCATAGCTATATCTGATGAAAATAAAATTATAGCTACCCCTTATACAACAATAATTAAGAATGATTATTCAAAATTTATTATGGAGATAAAAAAGATAATAAAAGAAAATAACATTAAAGGTATTATTGTCGGAAACCCAATAAATTTGGATGGTTCACCTAGTCTATCTTCTCAATCAGCCAAGGATTTAACTATTAACTTATCAAAAGATGTTACTAAAAATATCACAATGTGGGATGAAAGGCTTTCAAGCCAGGGAGCTTTTAATTTATCAAGCAATCTAGACATTAATACTAGTAAAAAGGTCAAAAAATTAGATGAAAATGCTGCGCAATTTATACTTCAAGGAGCTTTGGATTATTTAACTAAAAAAAATACTTGATCTGTTAGGACAAAAGACTTATAGAGTTGATTTTAATGGCAGTAATTAAAAATACTTCAGCTATTAAAAATTCAACAGAACACCTATTAGGTATCCAAAACTTATCCATTCAACAAGCTAAGAACATTCTTCAAGAAGCTAAATCTTTCATAAAACTAAATAGAGGAAAATCTAAGAAATTAGATATTTTAAGAGGCAAAACACAAATAAATTTATTTTTTGAACCTTCAACAAGAACACAAAGTTCATTTGATTTAGCGGGTAAAAGATTGGGTGCTGATGTAATGACAATGAACATGAATAACTCTGCGTTAAAAAAAGGTGAAACATTAATTGATACAGCAATGACACTAAATGCAATGCATCCAGATTTGATCGTTATAAGGCATCAGGACTCGGGAGCTCCAAATTTATTATCTCAGAAAGTTAATTGTTCAGTCATAAATGCAGGTGACGGTAGTAGAGAGCACCCTACTCAAGCATTATTAGATGCTCTAACTATAATAAATAGAAAAGGAAAAATAGAAGGATTAAAAATAGCAATTTGTGGAGACATTCTTCATTCAAGAGTTGCTAGATCTAATATTTATTTGATGAATATGTTAGGTGCAGAGGTTAATGTAATTGCTCCAAAAACCTTAATGCCAAAATCTATAGAAAATCTTGGTGTTAAACCATTTACCGATATGAAAAAAGGATTAGACTCTTGTGACATAGTAATGATGTTAAGATTACAGAATGAGAGAATGCAGGGATCTTTCCTTCCTTCAAAAAGAGAATACTATGAGTACTTTGGACTAACCCCTGAAAAGATAAAGTATGCAAGTAAAAATGCTTTGGTAATGCATCCTGGACCAATGAATAGAGGTGTGGAAATAGATACAAAGTTAGCAGACAATATAAACGTAAGTTTAGTGAAAGAACAAGTTGAACTTGGAGTAGCGGTAAGAATGGCATGTTTAAAAATGTATTGTAAAAAGTAATATGAAAGAAAAGATTTTAATAAATGCTAGAATTATAGATCCATCTCAAAATATGGATGTCTTAGGAGGTTTAGTTATTGATGAAAAAGGTAAAGTTAAAGCAATAGGTAAAAATATAAATAAATCAAGTATAGCAAAAAATGCAGATGTTATTGACGTAAAAAAAAATATCTTAATACCTGGAATTGTAGATATGAAAACTTTTGTAGGTGAACCTGGTTACGAGTATAAGGAAAATTTTAGAACTTTAAGTCAAGCTGCTTTAGCAGGTGGAGTAACTTCTGTCGTTTCAATGCCAAATACTAAACCAAAAATTGATAATGTTTCAATGGTCGATTTTATAATTAGAAGAGGCCGTGATAAAGCTAAAGTAAACATTTTTCCCTGTGCTTGCTTAACAAAAAATATGGATGGAAAGACAATGACTGAGTTTGGCTTGTTATCCAACAAAGGTATAATTGGATTTACTGATGTAAATAAAACAGTTCAAAACACTGAGGTGATGTCTAGAATAATGAACTATGCTTCTGATGTAGGGATTCTAATAATGCAACATGCTGAAGATTATGAGCTATCTAAAAATGGACTTATTAATGAAGGTGAAATCTCTACGCGGTTGGGTTTATCAGGAATACCGACTATAGCTGAAAAGATAATTATTGAAAGAGATCTATCACTTTTAGAAGAATACCCATGCAGATATCACATAAACCAAATATCATCTGAGAAATCATTAAATGTTGTTAAAAAAAATAAATTAAATGGGAAGAATTTTAGTGTTGGTGTTTCAATAAATAATTTATCTTTAAATGAAAATGACATAGGGGATTTTAAGACTTTTCTTAAAATTTCCCCTCCTCTAAGATCTGAAAAAGATCGTTTATCTTTAATTGATGGTATAAAAAATAATCTAATAGATGTTATTGTTTCCGATCATAAACCTGAAGATGAGGAATCTAAAAGACTCCCTTTTGCTCAAGCTGCTACGGGAGCTATAGGTGTAGAAACTCTTTTACCGCTCTCTTTAGAATTGTATCATAATGAATCCTTAAAACTCAGCAAGATAATTGAATCATTAACCATAAATCCATCAAAAATATTAGATATTAAAAAAGGTACTTTAAAAAAAGGAGCAGATGCTGATATTTGTGTTTTTGATCTTGATAAACCTTGGGTAATAAAAGCAAGTGAACTTAAATCTAAATCAAAAAATACTGCTATTGAGGATAGAAAAATTCAAGGAAAAGTTTTAATGACCTTTTTAAACGGTGAACTAGTATTTAAACTATAGTGACTGAAAATTTAATAATTGTAATCTTATACTCATACCTGCTAGGGTCTATTCCATTTGGATTACTAATAACAAAAATTTTTTTAAATAAAGACATAAGAAAAATTGGATCAGGAAATATTGGCACAACAAATGTTTTAAGAACTGGTAGTAAAATTCTTGCAAGTTTAACTTTATTTTTCGATATTTTTAAAGGTTTTGTATCAATTTATTTAACATCAAAATATTTCTCTGAATTTATTTACTTATCAGGATTAATAAGTTTTCTTGGGCATATATTTCCTATTTGGTTAAGATTTAAAGGTGGAAAAGGCATAGCTGTATATTTAGGAATTATGTTAGCTCTATCATTTAAACTAGCTGTAGTATTTGGGGTTTCTTGGTTAATTATTTTATATATTACAAAATATTCTTCACTATCATCTATTATAGGATCTTTAAATGTTTTCTTATTTTCATTCATGTCAGAAAATATTTCTTCTGATTTTTTTTATTTTACTTTTTTTATTATTGTAATTTTTAGTCATAGAGAAAATATTATAAGGCTAAAAAACATGTCAGAAGATAAAATTAAGTTTTAATTTACTTACCTTTTTTACCAAATGAATAGTATCAATTGACAAATAGTAATATATTTGAAAATAAGAATATATTATGAACCTTGTAATAGTAGAAAGTCCAGCTAAAGCTAAAACGATTAATAAATACCTAGGAAAAAATTATTTGGTTTTAGCTAGTTATGGACATATAAGAGACCTTCCTTCAAAAAATGGATCAGTAGATCCTGAAAATAAATTTAGAATGGAGTGGGAAATAGACTCTTTCTCAAAAAAATATCTTAAGGAAATTACTAATGCTGCTGAGGATTCTGATAAAATAATATTAGCAACTGATCCTGATAGAGAGGGTGAAGCAATAGCTTGGCACGTGAAAGAAGTTTTGGAGTCAAAAAAAATATTGAAGAATAAAAATTTAGAAAGAGTTGTATTTAATGAAATTACTAAAAATGCAATTTTAGAGGCTATAAAAAATCCAAGAAAAATTCATCTACCTCTAGTCGAAGCTTACTTAGCTCGAAGAGCTTTGGATTATTTGGTTGGCTTTAATATCTCACCTATTCTTTGGACAAAACTACCTGGATCAAAGTCTGCTGGAAGAGTTCAATCAGTTGCTCTTCGACTAATTACTGAGAGAGAAAAAGAAATAGAACTTTTTAAACCTGAAGAATATTGGACTTTAGGTTCAGATTTTACAAATAAAGAAAATAAAAATATTTTATCTAAATTAAGTATATACGATGATAAAAAAATTGAGAGATTTACTTTTAAAAATAAAGATGAAATTGAGACAGCAATTAAAAAGATCAACAATTCAAAATTTAAAATTAAAGATGTTAGTTCAAAATTATATAGGAGAAATCCTTTGGCTCCATTTACTACTTCAACTTTACAACAAACTGCTTCTGGAAAATTTGGATTTGGGGCTTCTAGAACAATGCAAATTGCCCAAAGACTATATCAAGGTATAGATATAGAGGGAGAAACAACTGGACTCATTACCTATATGAGAACTGATGGAACAAATATTTCGAAAGAAGCAATAAGTGAATTTAGAAGTTTAATTAAAAAAGATTTTGGAGATAAATTCTTACCAGATTTAGCTAATAATTATGCTGGGAAAAAAGCTAAAAATGCTCAAGAGGCTCATGAAGCAATAAGACCTACGGACATTCAAAAAAAACCTGCGGACATTAAAAAATATGTAAGTTCAGATCAGTACAAACTATATGATTTAATTTGGAGTAGAGCTCTATCATCTCAAATGAATCCTGCAGAATTTGATAGAAATACTATTATCATCTCCTCTAATGATGATAAAATAAATTTTAGAGCAAGTGGTTCTATCACAAAATTTGAGGGTTTTTTAAAAGTTTACGAGGTAAAAGAAACTGATGAAGATACAAAGAATAAATTGCCTGAGGTTAAGATTGGTGATGAAGTAAGTATACTAAAATTAATTGATGAACAGCACTTTACTGATCCTCCTCCAAGATATTCAGAAGCAAGCTTAGTAAAAAAGATGGAAGAACTAGGTATAGGTAGACCTTCAACATATGCCAGTATCATTTCAGTATTATCGACAAGAAATTATGTAGAGCAAATAAATAAAAGATTTCACCCTACCGATAGAGGTAAATTAATATCAGCTTTTTTAGAAAAATTATTTTCAAAATATGTGGATTATAATTTTACTGCTGATCTTGAAAATCAACTAGACGAAATAACGAGTGGTAAAGTTGAATGGGTTGAAGTATTAAATAATTTTTGGAAAGATTTTTATGAAAATGTTGGAAAAGTTAAAGAAAAAAGAACTAGAGAAGTGTTAGATTTATTAAATGAAAGTTTAGGTGCTCTAATTTTTGATAGAGATGAAAAAGATACTATAGATAGAAAATGTAAAATATGTGCTAATGGAGAATTAAGTTTAAAGAATAGTTTTCGAGGCGGTGCATTTATAGGTTGTTCAAATTATCCTGAGTGTAAATTTACTAGACCTTTATCAAAATCGAAAGCCGCAGCTCAATACAATTTAGCGGAACCAAAATTATTAGGAAAAAATGATAAAGATAAAGAAATTTACTTAAAAAATGGTAGATTTGGTCCTTATTTACAATATGAAAAAGAACAAGATGATATAATTAAACCAATTAAAAAAACAAAAAAAAATAAAAAAATCTCAGAAAATCAAAATTTAAAAAATGTTTCTATTCCTAAGGGTATAGACATAGATAGTGTTGATTTAGAACGTGCAAAATATTTGTGTTCTTTGCCTAAAATATTGGGTCAAAATCCAGAAAATGGTAAAGACATAACATTAAATTCTGGAAGATTTGGTCCATATCTAAAGTGTGAAAATAAATCTGCAAGATTGGAAAACGTTGAAGATATATTTACAATTGGAATAAATCGAGCAATTATTATGATAGCGGAAGCTAAACCAGGTAGGATATCTTCATCTACAATTAAAGACCTTGGAGAACATCCAGAAGATAAAAAGCCAGTAAGAGTTATGAAGGGTCAGTTTGGTCCATATATTAAATATAAATCTTTAAACGCAACAATTCCTGAAGAAAAGGATCCAAGTGAACTAACAATGGAAGAAGCCTTAATATTGATAGAAAAAAGAAGAGAATATGATAGAAGTAAGAAAAAAAGAAAAAAAGGAAAAATAAAATGAAAATATTTATAACTTTATTTTTAATATTACTTTTTAGTGGCACATCGCACGCAATTGATTGTGATAATCTAACAGGAACTCAAAAAATTTTATATAAAGCTACTTGTGATTCAAATAAAAAGACAAAAAGCAAAAGTTCTAATGAAATGCTAAGTAAAACAAAAGATACAACTAAAAAAATATTAGGTAAATTAAATACTGATTCAACTTTGACAGATTATTTAAAAAAAGTTTGGAAAAAAAATTAAGTGAGTGTTGAAGAAAGATTGTCATCATTAAATATAATAATACCAGAAGCACCTAGTCCTGTAGGGGCTTACGTGGCTTTTAAAAAAATTAATAACTTAGTTTATATATCAGGACAATTACCTATTGACAAAAATGGGAAAATTAAAAAAGGGAAAGTTGGTCTAGACTCTTCATTGGAACAGGCACAAGAAGCTTCATATTTATGTTGTATAAATATTATAGCTCAACTTAAAAAAGCTTGTGATGGAGATTTAAACAAAGTAAAAAATTGTATAAAAATTACTGGATTTGTTAATTCAAAAGATGATTTTACTGACCAACCAAAGGTTATAAATCCAGCTTCAGAATTAATTGCAAAAATATTTGATGAAAAAGGAAAGCATTCAAGGGCTGCTGTTAGTGTTAACTCACTCCCATTAGGGGCAATGGTAGAGATAGATTCAATTTTTGAAATTAACTAATCTAAGGTCTTCCTATAGAAAAATATTTGATTTTTTTCCTACGCATTTCATCAATGCTATATAGGTTTCTTAAGTCATAAATTTTAAAGGTTTTTCTTTTTACTAACTTATTGAAATCTAATGATTTAAATTCATCCCATTCCGTATGTAAAATTAATAGGTCAGAACCTTTACAAAGATCTTTCAAGTTATTTACATATCTTACTTTTTTTAAGCTTTTAAATTCTTTTTTTTTTCCAGTAGGATCATAATAAGACACTATGGCACCTTTTTTATTAAAGTAAGGTATCATGAATAAACTAGAGGAATCTCGCATATCATCAGTGTTAGGTTTAAATGTAACACCCAAAAACGATATCTTTTTATTTTTAAGGTTCTTGCCAAGAATATTTTCTACTCTTTTCGTAAGAAAAATCTTTCTATTCTTATTTGATTTGATTGCTGATTTTACTATTGATAAATTGGTTTTAAATTTATCTCCTATTGATACTAGACCCTTTGTATCTTTAGGAAAACAAGATCCGCCATATGCTGGACCAACTCTAAGAAATCTACTTCCTATTCTTTGATCGCTTCCAATTCCTAGAGAAATATCTTCTACATTAATACCTGATTTTTCACATAGATTTGCAATTTCGTTAATAAAAGTGATCTTAGTAGCTAAAAATGCATTCGATGCATATTTAATTAATTCAGCTCCTCTATTTGAGGTGGTAAAAAATTTTGCTCCTTTACTTATAAGAGGTTGGTATAACTTCTTCATGACAGTAAAAAGTTTTTTGTTGTCTGCTCCAACAACAATTCTATCTGGGTATCTAAAGTCTCTTATAGCCTCACCTTCTCTTAAAAATTCAGGATTAGAAATAACTTGAAAATTATTTTTCTTATTTTTCTTTAGCCTTTTTTTTATTTCATCGCCTGTACCAACAGGAACTGTTGATTTTGTAACAATAATTTTACGTTTTTTTGATTCTTTTAAAATTTGTGTTATAGCTTTATTTATATAACTCAAATCAACTGAATTAGAACCTTTTTTAGTTGGAGTTCCAACACAGATAAATATTATGTCAGAATTCTTAACAGCCAAAGAAAGGTCAGAGGTAAAAATTAATCTTTTTGCTTTATAATTGACTTTTATTATTTCGTTTAATCCAGGTTCGTAGATTGGTGATATACCTCGATTAAGGTTTTCTATTTTTTTGATATCATTATCTACACAGTATACCTTGTTACCTAAATCTGAAAAACATGTTCCACTAACTAAACCAACATAACCTGTGCCTATCATGCAGAGTTTCATAATTTATTTACCTTTTGAAATTTCTAAGTTCGATTTAATATATCCCTCGAGGGTTCCAGAATCTAAGTATTTTCCTTTGAAAATATTTCCATAAAATTTTTCACCATTATGAATCAAATTTTTAATAGCATCCGTTATATGAACCTCACCACCTTGACCTTTTTTTTGTTTTTTTAATGAATGCATTATTTTTTTTGGTAAAATATATCTACCAATTATGGCATAATTAGAAGGTGCTTTATGAATAGATGGTTTTTCTATAACATCCTCTATTTCAAAGTGTGTTTTTTTTCTATTTTTTAAAGAAAAAATTCCCCATCTTGAGCTGGTTTTTGGATTAATCTTTTTTGCTGCTATTATTGAAGTCTTTTTATTATTGTGTAACTTAATCATTTCTTTAGAACAGTTTCTCTTTGTAATTAAGTCATCTGGCAAAACCATAAGAAAGTAATTTCCCTTGATATATTTTTTACACTTTAGTACTGCATCCCCTGTTCCTTTTGGTTTGTTCTGATAAACAAATTTAATCATTTTTTGATATTTTTTTAATTTCAAAAAGTGTTTTTTTATTTTTTTATTTTTCTTCTTTGATATAATAGATCTATAAAAATTATCATTGTAAAAATACTTTTTAATACTTAACTTATTTTTTGAAATTACAAATATGAATTCTTTTATGCCAGCTTCTAAACATTCTTCTAGTATATGCTCAATATTAGGTTTGCCATTGACTGGTAATAGTTCTTTAGGTATCACACTAGTTAAAGGCAGTAATCTTGTACCTAAACCAGCTAATGGAATTATAGCTTGTTTTATCATATGATTCTTTTACTTACTATCTTTGAAATTTACAAATGAAAATTTTAAGACATAGAGACATTTTACAAAAAAACATTTCAAGCGAAAAAAATCTATCTTTTGTCCCTACAATGGGTGGTCTTCATGAAGGTCACAAAAAGATGATCAAAATGGCCAAAAAAAGATTTAAAACTGTTCTAGTAAGTATTTATGTTAACCCTAAGCAATTTAATTCTAGGATAGATTTCAAAAGTTATCCACGAAATCTTAAGAAAGATATAGAGCTCCTAAAAAAGCTTAGAGTTAATTATTTATATCTTCCCACTTATTCGGACATATATTCCTTTAAAACTAAAAAAAAAATTTATTTACATAATTTTAGCAAAGAATTGTGTGGTAAGTTCCGACCAGGTCATTTTAATGGTGTTTTAAACGTAGTTAATAGGTTTTTGGAAATAATAAAACCTAAATATATAATTCTAGGAAAAAAAGATTTTCAACAATTGTTTCTAATTAACAAGCTTATAAAAAAAAATAATATCAAAAGTAAACTAATTCCATATAAAACTATAAGAGAAAAAAATGGAATTGCCTGTTCTTCAAGAAATAAAATGTTAAATAAAAAAGATACCTTTAAATTGTCAACTGCGATCAAAATTCTTAAAAAGGAAAAAGTTAATGCCAAAAAAAATAAAGAATTTACAATAAAAAAGGAAACGTTAGCAAAAATAAGTAATTTAGGTTTTAAAAAAATTGATTATATAAAATTTTTAGATTTAAATACATTAAAAAGACCAAAAAGAAAGAATTCTAAGTTTAATATTTTTTTAGCACTTTATCTTGGTAAAATAAGATTGATCGATAACTTTTAATTTAAAAAAAAGTAAGATCCTATTCCTAAAAAAGATAAAAATCCTATTACATCTGTTATAGTAGTAACAAATACACTTGAAGCAAGAGCGGGATCAATATTTAATTTTTTAAGTGAAACAGGAACAAGTATACCAAATAAACCAGCAACAATCATATTTAAAATCATTGCAACAGCAATAAGTATAGATAAGTCTATTTGTTTAAACCAAAATTGTACAATAACCCCAGCAATTACAGAAAAAATTAATCCATTTAAAACACCAATAACAAATTCTTTAGTAACTATTTTTAGAAAATTTCCTGAATAAATTTCCTTTTTTGCAATAGCTCTTATTGTAACCGCTAGTGTCTGCATACCTGCATTCCCGCCCATAGATGCAACTATTGGCATTAATACAGCAAGCGCTACTACTTTTTCAATATCCTCTTGAAAAAAACCTATTACGATTGATGCAATTATAGCTGTAAATAAGTTAAGCAATAACCAAGTAAATCTTCTTTTGGTCTTTTTTAAAACGCCATCAGTAATTTCCTCGTCTCCTACTCCTGCCAATCTCAAAACATCCTCTTCAGCCTCTTCTTGAACTACCGTAACTACATCATCAGCTGTTATCATACCAATTAATTTATTTTCTTTATTTACTACGCCAGCAGAAACAAGATTATAATTTTCAAAAGTAAGACCTACTTCTTCTTTGTCCATATTAACTGAAATTAAAACAGGTATTTCCCTCATAATTGAATTCATTTTAGAGTCCCTTGAAGTTCTTAAAACTCTAGATGATGGAACTGTACCAATAGGTTTAAAGTTTTTATCAACTACAAAAATTTCTAAAAATTCCTCTGGTAATTCTTTGTTTTCTCTTAAATAATCTATAGTTTGGCCAACTGTCCAATCGCTAGGTACTGCTGTAAATTCTCTCTGCATTATTCTAGCTGCTGAGTCTTCTGGATAACTTAATCCTTCCTCTAGAAGAAATTTATCCTGAGGTGATAATTTACCTAAAACTTTTTCCTTTTTTTTTTCTTCTATTTTTTCTAAAATTTGAAGAGCATTGTCAGATTCTAACTTATGTAATATTTTAGCTATTGACTCGGGTGTAAGAAGAACAAGCACTTCAGATTGAAGTGACTCGTTCAATTCAACAAAAATTTCAGGTTCAAAAGTAAATGCCTCAATTTCTATTAATTTATTTCTAGTGTCTGTATCAAGGTTTTCTATTAAGTCAGCAACATCAGCTGCGTGTAAATCTTCTAGAGTTTGATTAATGAATGCAACATCATTGGCTTTAATCTTTTCGCTAAAGAGATTTATAAAATCTTTATTAAAATCAACATTTACTTTTTGTTTACCAATAGACTTGACTAAACTCATAATTCACCTGATTATTTTAATTTTTGAGACTTTTAGTTTATCTAATGATAAAATTCAATTTAAAATGAACATTGAAATCAAAATTAGCAAAGAATTAATTCCTTATAAATATGCTATAAAATGTCTTAAAAGAAGGGTTGATTCATTAAAAGTTGGAAAAAACAAAGAATTGCTATGGATATTGGAACATCCAACTACTTTTACTGCTGGTATTAGGTCAGAAAAAAAAGAAATTCTAGATAAAAAAATCAAGATTATTAATACTAATAGAGGTGGTAAAATAACTTACCATAATCCTGGACAAAAAATAATCTATTTTGTTTTAAATTTGAATAAAAGGAAAAAAGATATCAGACTCTTGGTCGAAAAAATTGAAAAAAGTATTATTCAATTCTTAAAATTATATAAAATAAAATCTAAATCCGATAAAAAAAATATAGGTATCTGGGTAAATAAAAAAAAAATTGCTGCTATTGGCATAAAAGTATCGGGTTGGATAGCATATCATGGATGCTCTATTAATATAAAAAATAATTTAACTGGATATAAAAAAATTATCCCATGTGGATTATCTAATAATAAAGTTACCTCTATGTATGTTGAAAAAAGAAAGAAGTTCTATGATATAGATAAAAACTTAGAAAAAATATTCATTAAAAATTTAAAAGAAATCTAAAAAGATTTTTTTAAGAAATATTTAAAATCTTCATTATAGTCAGCTTTAAAATTATACTTAATATCATTAATCATAAATTTAATTTTGTAAGCATGTAGCATTAAAAGAGATTTCTTACTCATTTCCCCCTTCTTTTTTACAAAATATTTATTGTCTCCAACAATTGGATAACCTGCATTATACAATTGTTTTCTAAGTTGATGTTTTCTTCCGGTAATAGGATTTAGCTCTAAAAAAGAATATTTTTCAGAACTTTTTATAACTTTCAAATAGGAAATAGCTTTTTGAATTCTTTTTTTATCATTTTCATAAATGATAAGATTGTCCTGTAAAATTTTCTTTTCTTTTGGAAAATCTCCATAAACAATAGCTAAATAAGTTTTATGTATTTTTCTTATCCTAAACAAAGAAGTAAATAATTGTGCATATTCTCTATTTTTTGCAAAAATGATAACTCCTGATGTTTCCTTATCAAGCCTATGTACAACAAAAGGCTTATCACCACTAAAATATTTAGTATCCTTTAATACATCAATAATATTTCTGAAAGATTTTGTTCCACCCTGAACTGGTATTCCAGTTGGTTTATTTATTACAATAAAGTTTTCATTATTTTCTAATACAAAATTATCATATCTTTTTTTTTCTTTATCTGATGCTTTATATTTAATTTTAAGAGACCTTACAGTTGCCTTAATATTATTAATATCAAAAATTTCAATATTATCGTTTAATTGAACTCTGTAGGAAGTTCTAATTTTTTTTTTATTAACTTTTACTCTATTTTTTCTAACTATTTTCTCTATAAGTGACTGAGGAATGTTTAAAACATTTTTCTTAAACCATTTATCAAATCTTGAGTTATGATATTCCTTTTCTACTTTGAATTTTTGAATCATGTAGAAATGATTTAAATATTATTTCTTTGTTAGTTTAGGGTCTGTCGCCTCTTTTTTATCTTCTTTTTTAGAGACTTTTTTGGGTCTATCAACTGTTCTTGCTTCGGGGTTTCTATCAACTAATTCAATTACTGCCATCGGTGCGTCATCTCCAGTTCTAAAACCAGCCTTCAAAACTCTTGAGTATCCTCCTTGTCTTTTACTATAACGTTCTGAAAGTACTTCAAAAACTTTTTTGACAGAGTTTTTGTCTTGTAGTTTAGAAAATAATCTTTTTTTATTGTTTAGTATTTTTTTCTTTCCTATTGTAATAACTTTATCAATCTGTGGCCTTAATTCTTTTGCTTTAGGCAATGTCGTAACTATTTGTTCATACTTTATTAAGGAATTTAACATATTCTTGAACAAAGCTTTTCTATGCTCAGAGGTTTTGTTTAATTTTCTGTAGCCAATTTTGTGTCTCATTTAATATGTATTTTCCTCAAGTTTTTTAGATAATTCAGCTATATTATCTGGAGGCCAATTAGGAATCTCCATACCTAAATATAAAGACATTGTACTTAGAACTTCCTTAATTTCATTAAGTGATTTTCTTCCAAAATTAGG
>MDTG01245572.1_pt1 | contig 23984 bp, 16 predicted proteins | sample 811421 | NCBI WGS metagenome assembly MDTG01 (sample SAMN05326645, study PRJNA326480) | marine metagenome | isolation source: seawater | place: Pacific Ocean: South East | collected 2011
CGGTCGTCGGTCGTCGGTCGTCGGTCGTCGGTATCGGACTCTCGGACTCGGTCGTCGGTCGTCGGTCGTCGGTCGTTGGACTCGGTCGTAGGCGCGGCGAGGGCGCTAGGTTCTTGCCATGCTTGGGGCGGGAGGAGCACCTTGAGCTCGCGTCTTCGATCCACAGCCTGCCCAGCCCGCGCGCAGCTCGCCGAGCGCGGCTACTCCCTCCTGGCGGGAGCCCTCCCGCCGGCGCGCGTCGCTGCGCTCGTCGCGAGCGCCGAGCGCGCGGGCCTCACCGGTAACGAACGTCAGATCGCGCGCCGCTTGCCCGCCGCGGCCGACCTCGCCCAGAGCCCTGAACTCGGCCAGCTCGCGGAGCAGCTCCTCGGCGCTCCGGCGCGCCTCGTGCGCTTGCTCTGGTTCGACAAGACGCCGACGCGCAACTGGCCGGTGCTCTGGCATCAGGACCGCACGATCGCCCTCGCCGAGCGCGTCGAGCTCGAGGGGTATGGCCCCTGGTCCGAGAAGGCGGGGGTGGTCCACGTCGAGCCGCCCCTGGAGATCCTGGCCCGCATGGTCACGCTCCGCCTGCACCTCGACCCCTGCGGCCCCGAGGCCGGCGCGCTGCGCGTCGTCCCGGGCTCGCAGCAGCGCAAGCTCGACCGCGCCGAGCTCGACGCCGTGGTCGCGGCGGGCCCCTGCGAAGAGGTCCAGGCCGAGGCCGGCGACGTGCTCGCCATGCGCCCGCTGCTCGTCCACTCCAGCGGGCGAGCCGCGCGAGCGAGCCACCGCCGCGTGCTGCACATGGAGTTCGCGAGCGGCGAGCTGCCGCGCCCACTCCGGTGGGCTGGGCTCTAAGCTGGGCCGCTCCCCCTCCGCCAACCAGGAAGATCGAGCCGTGAGCGAGTCAGACGAGCTGGACCTCTACGGGCGCAGCAAGGCCGAGGTCGAGGACCTGCACCGCTGCCTCTTCGAGTGGTGCGCGGGCAAGGTCCTGGGGGACAACACGCCGGCCTGGGAGCGGATCCGCGCCTCCTGGGCGACGGGCTTCCGCCTCGCCGACAGCGAGGGGCTCGTGGAGGGGAGCAAGCGCCTGCTCGCGCTCCAGGTCCGCTTCAACGAGGCGGTCGACGACCCGCTCCAGGCCGTGTGGGTCGAGAGCTTCACCGGTTATCAGGTCGGCGAGGGCTTGTTCCAGGCCTTCTACGAGGAGTGGCAGCGCCGGGTCTCGGGCGCCGAGCAGGGGCGCGCCTGGTCGGTCCTCCTGCGCGAGGCGGGCGAGGGCCCCTTCGGCTTGGAGTGGGTCCACGCCCACCGCTCGCCCCTGGCCGCGAGCGCGAGCCCGAGCTTCCGCCCCCAGGAGGCCTACGGGCCGCCGCCCGTCGCGGAGCCCGAGCACGAGGGCGAAGACGCAGACGAAGACGACGCCGAGCCCAGCGACGTGCCCTGGGCGCAGGCCCCCGACCTCGAGGGCGTCGACGACGCGCCCTGGAGCAAGCTCGACGAGCCGCCGGTCGCCGAGCCCCCGCCCCCGCCCGCGGGGCTCTCACCCTTGACCGAGATCCGCGCCTTCTTCGGCGACGAGGCCGCCCAGGCCGAGGTCGGCAGCGCGCCCTTCCCCTTCGACCAGCACGACCCCGAGCGCTGGCTGCAGGTGCTGCGCAAGGGCGGCCCCGAGGCGGTCCTGCGCGCGGGGCTGGTCGTGCTCAGCAACCTCGTCGACGCCTGGGACGCCTTCTTCCCCGAGGAGTCGCTCCCGGGCGAGATCCTGGCCGCCCTGACCCGCTACCAGGACGAGGGCGACGCCGACGCGCTGGCGGAGGCCAAGGCCCTCGCGCCCGACGCCGACGAGCTCTCCAAGGTCGCCCGCGAGTTCGAGCCCGAGGGCGAGCTCCCCGAGGGCTACCGCGAGTTCGTCCAGCTGGCCAACGCCGCCGACGCCGCCAGCCGCCTGGCCCAAGGCGCGGGCGGCAGCGCCCTGGGCCTCGGGATCAAGCTCGCCCCGGTGCTCACGGCCCTGAGCCAGGAGACGCGCTTGGGGCTGCGACCGGCGGTGCTCGCGGCCTTCAGCGAGTCGGTTGACGAGGTCTAGCGACGCCGACTCTGGCGATCTGTCTTCTCGGAACTGAGACAAGCGTAAGTCAGGGCCCTGAAAAAGTGACGCGGCGCGTCTAATAGGAGTTGATGATGTCGCTCCTAGGCCACTGAGACTAGCCTGCGCCTCTGTAGAGAATAGCTATACGAGGTGCCCGTGCGTCCACAGTTGATCGTCTACCTCAGCCTAGTGGTCGTGCCACTGTCTGGCTGCAAGGTGTTCCTGCCCGCCCATCCCAAGTCGCACTTCGACGACGAGGTCGAGGTGACTCTCGAGGTCTCGGAGAACACCAATCTGGCCAAGGCGCCTGAGATCGTCCCAATGAGTGGCGCGGCAGCAGCGGCGGCCACCGCGGCTGGGGTTCTGATCGATCTGGCTGATAAGGCGTTGGAGGCTGAGGCGAAGGAATACACGGCCTCCTACACGGCAAAGGCCTCGGGTGAGTTCTATCACGATTACAAAGTGGTCGGCGGGGCCCCAAGTAGCCTCAGGGTTCGCCCCCACATGCTCATGCTCCGGCGAACGGCTGAGGGCAGCACCGCTTCTGAGTTCGACTTCGAGTTGCGGCCCTCGAGTGCAGGCGACGCGTTTCGCCTCTATCTGAACGGCATGCAGATCCACAAGAGCATGGCGAAGGTCTTCGACACTCGCTGGTGGAATCGCGCCATGCTCTACGGATTGCTACTTCCCCTTTTTACCGACACTGGGGATGGCGAGATCGATGTCGTCATTCAGGTGAAGTTCGAGGCTACTTGGACGGACAAGAACTCGCTGTCGCACAGAGCCACCTTGGCGGATCTCGAGTGGAAGATCGGCGATTACTCACTCGACGAGAACAAGAGGATCGAGAACAAGCCCGCCGACCATGACAGGCCCGTATTCAGCTCCGACTGGATTCCAGCGCCTCCGCTCTCCGTTTCTACCAACGGGGTGCCCATTGGCAGAGGCAACTACACCGTCACGATCACGGTCACCGAGACCGACGACTTTGGCGAGTATGTGCAAAAGGCGTCTGAAGAGCTCAGAAAGAACAAGGACAAGATCACCGAGCGCGTAAGCCGATACGTCACAGAGTTTGAGGAGAAATCCAAGTGAGTCACTGGCGACTGGCTTTCGCGACGACGGTCCTGAGCTTGGCGGCCTGTGCGGCCCAGATAGGCGGGGAAGTGCCCTCCGAATCCGCAGGCGAACCAGAGGCCTCGCCAGAGGCCTCGTCAGAGGCATCCCCAAGGCGTCACTCGCCTGCTGAGTTGGCAGGAGAACTGCTCCTACGGGAGGCATTGAGGTCGGCGAAGGGGGGAGCAGAGGAGACAGGGGTTGTTGCGATGGGCGGCGACCCTCCTTCACTTCGTCGTCGGGTGACCAACCCTTTCCTTGAGCGCGGAGTGACTGAAGATTCACTCCGCGCGCTGGCACGAGGGAGTGACCTAGCAGACCTCAGCCGAAGCGAGATCTTCAAGCGGCTCCAAGAGCGACTCAAGGGCATGAAGACGGATCGGATCATCGGGGACGATGATCGTGTCGACCCTGGGCTGGGAGGGGTGCGCGCGCCGAGTCGACTCGAACTCTCGCCAGAAGACGAGCAAGACTGGTCGAAACAGGCCCTTGAAGGGGTTCGCTCTGTCGCGCTGCTCGTAGAGAAAGAGGATCTCGAAGACACTGGTGACCGCTACCGGTTCCTGAAGTACAAGACATTGCGAGAGCGGTGGACACTCTGCCCAGGGGTCCGATTTTCAGATCAGCCGTCAGCAGGGGTGGGGACAGCATTCCTAGTCCACCCTAGACTCCTGGTAACTGCGGCGCATTGCGTCCCGCGCAGACTCAGCGACTACGTCGTGATCTTCGGCTACGAGATGGGACGAGGTAACGTCGGCTACGCCGACAAGAAGGACGTGTACCCCTGCACCCGCCTCGTGGATTCAGAGTTCTGGGAAGGCGGGCCGGATTGGGCGCTGGTGGAGGTTGAGAGGGAGGTAAGGGACCGCGACCCTCTTCCTCTCGGCACGGGCAGGCCTGCGAAGGGTACGCAGGTGTATATGGGAGGCTACCCTTCTGGTCTTCCTCTCAAGCTTGGCACCAACTCCGAGGTTCGGGTTGTTGATGACCACGCCTTCTTTCAGGCAACCCTCGACGCATTTCGGGGTAGCTCAGGCTCGCCCGTCATCGACGCCCGCACCCACACCGTCGAAGGGCTGCTCATCAAGGATTTAGCGGGCTTCATTCCAAACCCTGAAAACGAGGACTGCAGGATCATTCAAGTCATCCCAGATACGAAGGCCGTCGGGGGCGCCTACGTCATGAGGATTACGGACGTCGCTGCTCGAGTGAGGGAGTACATCCCCCCAAACTGAACTGGGGTCTCAGTTGAGTCTGCCTGTTGACAGCTGCTCACCGCTTGCTGCCGAGCAACTCAACTAGCCCAGCCGCGCCACGCTCGCGAGCTGGTCTTCGCCCGCGCCCGCGAGCTTGCTCGCCAGGTCGTCGACCGCGCGGCCGAGGCCCTCCTCGAGCACCGGGTGATAGTAGGGCATGCGCTGCAGGTCGGCCACGCTCAGGCCTTGCTCGACGCTCCACGCGAGCAAGTGCGCGAGGTGCTCGCCGCCCGGGACGCACATGGCCGCGCCGAGCAGGCGGCCGCTCTCGCGCTCGGCGTAGAGGCGCAGGCGGCCGTAGTTCTTCTGGATCGCGATCGCGCGGCCGAGGGTCGCGAAGTCGGTCTCGCCGATCACGGTCTGGTCCGGGTCGAGGTCGGCCAGGCTGGCGCCGACCGACGCCACGTTGGGGTCGGTGAAGACCACGCCCAGGGGAGCCTTGCGGCGGAAGGACGCGCCGGCCTCGCCGTGGCTGGCGTTGAAGCCCGCGATCCGGCCCTCGTCGGTCGCCTCGTGCAGGATCGCGCGCTCGCCGGTCACGTCGCCCGCGAGGTAGATCGGCAGGTCGCCGACCTGGAGCGTGGCGGGGTCGAAGCGCGGGCGGCCGCGCTCGTCGAGGGGCGCGCCGATCTCCTCGAGGCCCAGGCCGGCGGTGTTGGGCGCGCGCCCAATGCTGACCAGGACCTTGTCGACCAGCGCGCTGTGCTGGCTGTTGCTCACGCGCAGGGCGCCGTCCTCCTCGCTGATCTGGGCCGCCTCGCCGAGGTGGAGCGGGAAGTCCTGGCTGAAGCGCTCGATCGCGAAGTCGTTCAGCTCGGGGTCGCTGATCCCCGCGACGCGATCGAGGGCGTCGAAGCCCGTGACACGGATCCCGAGGCGGGCCAGGGCTTGGCCCATTTCGACGCCGATCACGCCCAGGCCGATCACGGCCATGCGCGGAGGGAGGTCCTCCTGCTCGAAGAGGGTGTCGGTGGTGAGGATCCGTTCGCCGAAGGCTTGCCAGGGCTTGGGCACGATCGGGCGCGAGCCCGTGGCCACGATCACGCGCTCGGCGCGGATCCGCTGCTCGCCCACGACCACGAGGTCGGGCTCCTCGAGGCGGGCGTAGCCCTCTATGAACTGCTCGTCGAGCTTGGCGGTCGTGCGGCCGATCAGCCGACCCACGAGCAAGTCGCGCACGCTGCGGACCCGCGCCAGCACGGCCGGTATGTCCGCGCGCAGGTCCTCGCCGCCGCGCAGGCCGAGCTCGGAGAAGTGCCGGCGCTCGTGGAGCACGTCGGCGGCGTGGATCAGGACCTTGGAGGGCATGCAGCCGACCCGGGCGCAGGTCGTGCCCAGCGGTCCCCCGTTGATCAGTACGAAGGACTTGCCCGCGCGACGGACCTGGCGCACCGCGTCGTTGCCGGCGGTCCCGGCGCCGAGGATCGCGACGTCGACGCGCTGCTCTTCCATGATCGTCCTCGCGGTGGCTCGCCCGACGCTAGCTGCAGCGCCTCAGCAGGAGGGGGCAGGGCACGTCGCGCAGGATCGCCTCGGTCACCGAGCCGAAGCGGAGGCGCGCGAAGCCGGTGCGCCCGTGGGTGCTCATGGTCAGGACGTCGGCGCGGTGGCGGTCGACCGCGTCCAGGATCGCGGCGGGCGGCTCGCCGACGCTGACGTCGACCTCGACCCGCGGGATCCCGGTGCCGGCGAACTCGCCCGCCAGCGCCTCGAGCTCGGGCCGCTGGGCGGCGGCGGCGGCCTCGTTCGCCGCGGCGTGGAACAGGATCGCCTCGGCGCCGCAGAGGAGGCTCAGCTCACGCGCCAGGGGCAAGGCGCCTTTGGCGAGCTTCGAGCCGTCGAGGGGGATCAGCACGCGGTGGAAGCGCGCGGCGTCCGTGTTGACCTGGACGTGGGTGTTGCAGATCAGCAGGGCCGCGTTGCAGTTGCGCAACACGCCCTCGGCGACGCTGCCGCGCACCAAGCGGGTCAGGCCGGTGTGACCGTGGGTCGCCATGGCGACGAGGTCGGGGCGGGTCGACTCGACCGTCGACACGATCATTTCGGCGGGGTCCCCGCGCTCGATTCGGTAGGTCACCCGGAGGCCGCGGCGCTCGAGGGTGTTCTGCAGCTCTCTGAGCTCCTGAGTCGCCGCGCGGAAGTCTCCCTCCGAGTCGTCGCTGGCGGGCAGGACGCGGAGCAGGCAGAGGCGGGCGCCCTCCTGCTCGGTGAGCAGCTGCTCGACGCGGGGCAAGATCCGCTCCGAGAAGGCAGAACCGTCCGTGGGCATCAGGATCGAGCGAAACATGGGCTTCCTCCCGCAAATCGGCGACCGCGCCTAAGCCTCCCAAGGGGGGAGGACGAAGTCTCGCAGGTGAGACGGCCGCGGGTGAGGCGTCGCGCGGGCGTGATCAAGGCGGCGGCAGCGCGTAGACGAGCACCCGCCCGCGCTGGGTCCCCACCGCCAGGTGGGTGCCGCTGGTGGTGGCGGCGAGCGAGGCCGCGCGGTCGCAGGGGTCGCCGAGGTCGAAGCGCCCCAGCTCGCGGGCGGAGGCGCTGTCCCACAGGCTGACCTGTCCTTCGCTGGTCATGAGCGCCAGTCGCCCGGGGCCGGCCTCGCGTGCGCGCTGGATCTTGGCCGGAGTGGTCAGCAGGCGCTCGAAGTGCCCGGCCACCAGGTCGAGGCGCCACACGCTCTGTGCCAGGGGGAACACCAGGCGCGGGCGGCCCTCGCGGTCGCGGGCGAAGGTCGGGCTGTGGGCCATGCGCTGGCCCTGCCAGAGCACGCGGCCTTGCCGCGCGTCGCGCACCTCGATCTGTCCAAAGGAGCACGCGGCTAGCATGCGCCCCTCGTGGTCGAGGGCCAGCGAGAGCGGCTTGTGGGAGAGCTCGATCGAGGCGAGCGGGCGCAGCTCGGGGTGGAGCTGGTAGAGCTGGACGCGCTTGCCTCCGCCCTCGCTCATGAGCGCGACGTGCCGGCCCTCCGGGCTGATCGCGACGCGTTCGAGCTTGGCCTTCAGCTCGACGCTCCGGGGTGGCGCCAGCCCGAGCAGGACCGAGCGGACCTCGAGCGCCTTGGCGCGGTGCCTGAGGGGCTGCTCGAGCTCGCGCGCGAACACGGCCTGCGGGCTGGCCGTGAACACGCTCAGGAAGCCGATCGACTCACGTCGCGGTCCCGGGGTCAGCCGCGCGGACGCGCCTGCGCCCGAGAGGGTCCAGAGCTGGAGCGCGCGGGGACCCGCGCTGACGAGCTGCTCTCCCTGGGCGTCCCAGGCCAGGTTCGTGGCCGCGTGCCGGTGGCCCGTCCACTGCCAGCGCTCCGCGCCCTGCTCGAGGTCGATCAGGGCCACCCGACGGTCCGAGCCGCCGAGCCAGCCCTCGCCCGTGGGCGTGATCGCGACGCGCGGGCTGCTGCCGACCAAGGCGTCGCTCTCGAGGCGCCAGCGGACCTGGCCGTGGTCTCCGGCGTCGATCCGCCACACGCCGCCCAGGTTCACGCCGACCAGGACGTCGGGCCCGCGCACGGCGAGGGACTCGATCGAGCCGCCTCCGCCGGACATCCAGAGCGGGCCGCGCTGCTCGGGCGCGATCTCCATGGCGACGGTCTGGTTGGCGACGACGTAGTTGCCGGGGGTGGCTGCGCGCGCTAGCCCCACCACGGCCCCCGCCGCGCGCCGGCTGTGCTCGAGCTCACCGCTGGGCGAGAGGCGGCGGAGGTTCCCCGCGGCGTCGCCGACCACGACCCGGCCCGCCGCGTCGAGCACGAGCACGCGCTTCGCGGCCAAGATCCGCTTGCCCCACACGCGTCGCCGCGCGGGGAGGTCCCACAGCTCGACCCCGGTGCTCTCCAGCGCGAGGGCCACGAAGCGCCCGCGCGGCCCGACCGAGAGGTCCACCGGCCCGTCGCTGAGGCCGATCCGCAGCACCTCGCGCGGGGTCGCGGGGCCGAGGTCCCAGCCGCGCAGGCTGCGCCCTCCGCCCAGGGTCAACACCTGGTGGGTGCCGAGGGGCGCGATCCCGTGCAGCGGGCTCCCGACGGCGAAGCGACGCAGCAGGCTCCCGTCGCGCGGATCCCACTGATAGACGTAGCCCTGCTCGGCGCTGAGCAGCTCGCCGCTCGAGAGCGCGCACAGCCCCGCGAGCGGACCCGCCTGGCGCGTGCGCGGATCCCCGCCGCTGGCGAGGGGCGTCAGGGTCGGCGGCGCGGCTGACTCCGGCGCGGGATCCTGTAGTCGATAGGAGAGCGCCAGCCCCGCGCTCGTGCCGATCAGCAGCTCGCGCCCGCTGGGGCTCCAGCCCACGCAGCTCGGCTCGAGCCGACTCGGGCCGAGCTCCACCCGCTCCACGACCTGTCGCGCGACGAGGTCCACCAGCAGGACGCGCGGCTCCTCCCCCGTGACGGCGGCCAGGTCGCCCTGGGGCGAGAGCGCGAGGCGCGTGACGCGCTCGCCCAGCGCCAGGGACCAGCTCGCCTGGTCGCCCTGCCCGCTCCAGCCGCGCAGGGTCCCGCCCAGGTCGAGGGTCACGAGCTCGTCGGGGCGCAGGGCCAGGCCCGCCACGGGGTTGGGCTGGGCGACTCGGCCCAGGACGGAGCCCTTGGAGGCGTAGAGGACGACCTCGCTCCCGCTGGCCGAGGCCAGCCCGCTCTCGCCCGCGGCCAGGGCGTCGACGCGCCCCTGGTGCTGGCCGATCGCGCGGGGCTCGGGCCCCTTGCCCAGCTGCGAGCGGGCCAGGTAGACCCGCCCCTGGTGGGCGAACAGGACCTGCTCCCCGTCGGGGAGCAGGACCGCGCGGCTGGGGAGGTCGGCTTCGAAGGCGATGCTCGCGACGCGGCTGGCGTCGGCCAGGCTCCACACCTGCAGCTTCTGGCCCAGGGTCACGGCGAAGCGGCCGCGGACCGAGGCCGCGTGGAAAGGGCTGGGGGCGTCGGCCAGCAGCAGGGGCCCCACCGCGTCCCAGGCGCGCAGGCGCTCGCGCTGGATCGTGAGCAGGCGCCCGTCGCTCAGCGCGCCCGCGGCCAGGACGGGGCTCTCGGGGACGGGGCTCTCGGCCGGGGCGGGTCGCGCGACCTGCACCAGACGCAGGCGCTCGCCGCCGCGGGGGAGGCCCGCCCAGGGGTCCGGGGGCGGCGGGCTGGCCGAGGGGCTCGCCGCGGCCAGCGAGGCGGAGGGCGCGCCGCTGGCGGCGGGCGACGGGGAGCCGCCGCGCGCGCCGCGCGCCCACAGGGCGCCGCCGAGGGCGAGCCCGATCCCGACGATCAGCCCCGCGCCGAGCAGGAGCGGCCCGCGCGCGCGGTGGGCCGGACCGCCCGCGCGGAGCGCCGCCGCCAGGGCCGCGCCGTCGGCGCAGCGGCGCGCGGGGTCGGTCGCCAGGCAGCGCTCGACGAGCGCGACCAGCCAGGCCGGGGCGTGCGGGGCCCGGCTGCCGAGGGGCTCGTAGTCGCCGCTGCTGATCTGGTCCAGGAGCTGAACCAGGGTCTCGCCGCGGAAGGGCGGCTCGCCCGCCAGGCACTCGTAGAGCACCGCGGCCAGGGCGAACACGTCGCTGGCGGGGCCGACCGAGCGCGCGTCGCGCAGCTGCTCGGGCGCCATGTAGCCGACCGTGCCGCGCATTTCGCCCGAGCGCGAGAGGGCCACGCTCTGGCTGGCGCCGTCGACGTCGCCGCGGAAGTGCTTGGCCAGGCCGAGGTCGCTCACGAGCGGGCGCCCTCCGCCGCTGAAGAGCACGTTGTCCGGCTTGACGTCGCGGTGCACGACGCCCGCCGCGTGGGCGCGCCCCAGCGCGTCGGCCAGCGTGATCCCCAGCGCGAGGGCCACCTCGGTCGGGAGCGGCCCCTGCTCGAGGCGCTCGCGCAGGGTCCCCCCGCTCATGAGGGGCATCACGAGGAAGGAGCCCTCGGGCAGCTCGCCCGCGTCGAGGAGGGGCACGAAGCCCGCCTCCTCGCCCAGCAGCTCGTGCAGACGCGCCTCGCGCGCGAAGCGCTCGGCGGCCCCGGCCCGCCCGCGGCGCTGGATCAGCTTCAGGGCCAGCTCGCGACCGCCCGGGTCGCGGACCCGGAACACGACCCCCAGCCCGCCCCGCCCGAGCTCGCCCTCGACGCTGTAGCGCCCTAGCTGCATGCCCCTACGCTACTCAGCGTGAGCGAGCTGCGCCCGCGCTCTACTCCCGCTTCAGCCCCTTCAGCTCCTTGGTCGCGGCGAGCAGCTCGGCGACCAGGGCGTGCCCAGCGGCGTTGTAGTGGGCCTCGAGCGGCGGCAGGTACTGGCGCTTGCCCTCGGCCGTGAGGCGCTTCATGTCCTCGTAGGGGTCGACCACCGTGATCCCCAGCTCGGCGGCGAGCTGGGCGAAGCGGCGGTTGGGCAGGGTCCAGTCGTAGCGGCTGAGGTCGACCTCGGGGTAGCGGCGCTTGACCTCTTCGCGCACGGCGGGGCTGAGCTGGAACTCGTCGCTGATCACGAGCAGCACCACGGGCGCCGGCTCGACTCGCTCGACCATGTCCCGCAGCTTCTCGCGCGCGACCTCCCAGGCGGGCTCCCAGGTCTTGGCCGCCTCGCCAGTCACGCATACGCCCATTCGCTCGCGGGTGTGCTGCCAGAAGGCCTCGACCGCCTTGCTCTGGTCGACGCGCTGCCAGATCCGCTTGGGGAGCGAGCGCAGCAGGCGGTAGAAGTGCGACTTGTTGCGCAGCCGGCGCCAGAAGCCTCGCTTCTTCCGCTTGCGCTTCTCCTTGGGCAAGAGCGCGCCCTCGACGACGTGGTAGCCGTCGCTGCCGAGGTTCTCCCAGAGGTCGTTGCCGGTGAACACGGCCAGCACGAGCGCGTCGGGCTGCCACTGCACCCCGTAGTGCTCGAGCCAGCTCGCCATGTTGACGTGGCTGTAGCCCGGCACGCCGCCGTTGATCACGGTGGCTCCGAGCCGGTCCTCGAGCAGCTGGGGGAAGCCCTCCTTCTCGGTCACGCCCATGGCGAAGCAGAAGGAGTCACCCACCACCAGGACCCGCTTGCCGGTCTTGTGCGCGGGTTCGCCCGGGTCCTCGTCGCGCATGCCCCAGCGGTTGATCTGCAGCTCACCCTTGGAGTAGTTCGGCTTGAGCCGATAGCCGCAGTGCTCGTCGGGGAGATAGAAGTTGGTCTGCGGCGACTTGAAGCGCAGCACGACCTCGGCGACCACGCAGGCCATGAGGGTCGTGAGCGCGATCGCGACCCCCGCGAACACACGCCGCATGCGCTGGCGCCGCGCTGCGCGCGCGTCGGGCGGGCTGGCCTCGCCTCCCGAGTCGCTACTTGTCGACGATGAAGCTGCCAATGGCGAGGTGGTCGATCCCGGTGGTGAAGAAGCAGCGAATGGCGTCCTTCGGGGTCAGCACCATGGGCTCGCCGCGCACGTTGAACGAGGTGTTCAGCACGATCGGCACCTCGCGCAGCTTGCCCAGCTCCTTGATCAGCTTGTGATAGAGCGGGTTGGTGTCGGAGCGCACCGTCTGGAGGCGAGCCGTGCCGTCGACGTGGGTGATCGCGGGCAGGCGCTCGTGGAACTCCTTGCGGACCGGGATCACCTTGGTCATGAACCAGTCTTCGGCGGGGGCGTCGAAGTAGGTCTGGTAGTCCTCGACCGGTGAGCTGGGCGCGAAGGGGCGGAAGTCCTCGCGGTGCTTGACGCGCAGGTTGACGTGGTCCTGCATGTCGGTGCGGGTGGGGTCGGCCAGGATCGAGCGGTGCCCCAGGGCGCGCGGGCCGAACTCGGCGCGGCCCTGGAACCAGCCCACGATCTTGCCCTCGGCGATCAGCTTGGCCGCCTCGAGCGCAATGTCGTCCGTCTTGCGGTAGCGGAGCAGGCCCTCCTTCAGGATCGACTCGATCTCTTCGTCCTCGAAGCTGGGCCCGAAGTTGGCCCGGTCCATGACGGGGCCGCGCGGCTGGCCGAGGATCTGGTTGTAGATCCAGTAGCAGGCGCCCAGCGAGCCGCCGGCGTCGTAGCTGGCGGGCTGAATGTAGATGTCCTCGAAGTCGGTGTCCGTGAGGATCCGGGTGTTCATGACGCAGTTGAGCGCCACGCCGCCGGCCATGCAGATCTTCTTGAGCCCGGTCTGCTGCTGGAGGTGACGCGCCATGTGGACGCCGACCTCCTCGGTGCGGGCCTGCAGCGCCGCCGCCACGTCCTTGTGGAAGTCGAGCAGCTCGCTCTCGCGCTCGCGGGTCGGCTGGCCGAAGAGCTCGACCAGGCGCTCGCCGGGGCGGAAGTCGAAGGGGCCAATGTTGAAGTAGGCCGGGTCGACCTGGAAGAAGCCGTCCTCGGTCGGCCAGATCAGCTTGGCGATCTGCTCCTTGAAGCGCTCGGGGTCGCCGTAGGAGCTGAGCCCCATGACCTTGAACTCGTCGTTGTTGCGCTTGAAGCCGAGGTATTCGGTGATCGAGCCGTAGACGCCGCCCAGGGTGTGCGGCAGCCCGACGCGCCCGAGGCGCTCGACCTGGTTGCCCTTGCCGACGAAGGTCGAGGTCGTGGCCCACTCGCCGTTGCCGTCGACCGTCAGGATCGCGGCCTCGTCGAAGGGCGAGACGAAGAAGGTCGACGCCGCGTGGGCCTCGTGGTGGGCCACTTCGTGGAAGGTGTAGTCGGCCGGGTAGCCGAAGCGGCGCAGCGCGCGGCGGACCTCGCGGTTGGTCTGCTGGGTCGCCTTGCGCAGGTGCTTGAAGTTCTTGTGGTGGCGGCGGGTGTAGCCGGCCAGAGCGCCGCCGGGTCCGGCCGCGTCGCCGAAGCAGCGCACCGGCGACATGTTCACGCCCAGGTGGTCGATCTTGAGCCCCGAGTCCGCCGCCGCCTCGAGCGCGTAGCGCAGGCTCCGCAGCGGGAACACGGTGGTGTGTTTGTCGTCGCGATACCAGCGCTCTTCTTCGAGCGCAGCGACGATTTCACCGTCTCGGATCAGGCACACCGAGGCGTCGTGGAAGTAGGAGTTTACGCCGAGCACATACATGGGCTGGGAGTCTATCAGCCACCCTGCTCCGCGCTGCCCTCAGCGTCGCGGGCCAGCCGGCCCAGCCAGCGCTCGACCACGAAGGGCCCGAAGGGGAACACGGCCCCGATCACGCCCGCCAGGGCCAGCTTGCGCGGCAGGGGCACCCGATCGAGGGCGATCGAGTTGGCCAGGCAGAGGGCTATGAACAGGAACCCGTGCAGCGAGCCTGCGATCCGCACCGCCAGCGGCATGCCGTAGACGTACTTGAGCGGCATGGCGATCCCGAAGAGCACCAGGGTCGAGATCCCTTCGATCGCTCCCAGCACGCGGAGCTTGTTGAGGAAGGCGAGGTCCTTGAGTGCGGCGTCGGGGGCGGCTGAGTCGCTCATGGCGGGAAGCTACTGGGCGAGCGAGGCAGCTGCCAGGTGGAGCGCGGCGGTGGTGGCGGTGTGGTGGGGCGGTGTGCTGGGGCGGGGGGAGGCTGTGAGGCTTTGTGGGTGAGCGGTGTGATGGGGCGAGGGGTGGCTGGGTGGGTGGCAGTCGCTGGAGCGCAGGCGCCCTCGCGCTGCGGGCATAGACGGGGGGTAGGTGGGCGAAGGCGGCTCGCGCGGAGCGAGGCCTGCGAGACGAGTGTCCTCATGTGAGGAAGCTCGCGAGACGAAGTGTCCCCCCGAGGGGACACTTCGTCCCGCGCGCTCCCCAGAGCTCTCGCTTCTCAGCGCGAGGACGCGTCGCCCACGCGCCCTCGCTCCCAGCTCTCCAGTCGATGCTGGCTTGCTCTGGGCGCTCTTGGACCAGCGACAGCCAAGCGACACCCACAGCCAAGGGGCGCCACCCCGGCCGCAGCCCCAGCAGCCGCAGCCCCAGCAGCCGCAGCCCCGCGCTGCCCTGCTCCGTCTATCCGTCTACTTGGCGACGATGTTCACGAGCCGACCCGGGACGTAGATCTCCCGCTTGATCGACTTGCCCTCGATCGCGCTCGCGACCTTGTCCACGGCCTTCGCCGCCGCGAGGGCGTCGTCCTGGCTGGCGTCGGGCGCGATCTGGACCTCGCCCTTCTTCTTGCCGTTGACCTGGACCACGATCGCGACCGTGGCCACCGTGAGCACGTCCTCGCTGTAGCTCGGCCACTCGGCGTAGGCGAGCGACTCCTCGTGCCCGAGGCGACGCCAGAGCTCCTCGCAGATATGCGGCGCCATGGGCGAGAGGGCGAGGATGAACTGCTCGACCCACTTGCGGGGCACGGACTCCGCGCGGGTCGCCTCGTTCACGAACACCATGAGCTGGCTGATCGCGGTGTTGAAGCGGAGGGTCTCGACGCCCTCGGTCATGCGCTTGATCCCCTCGTGGAGGGCGCGCTCGACCTCTTCGTCGCCGCTCTCGGCGTCGCTGAGCTTGTCGGAGAGCCCGTCCGTGAGCTCGTCGACGACGAGGCGCCACACGCGGTCGAGGAAGCGCTTGGTGCCGCGCACGCCGTCGGTCTCCCAGGTCGCGCCGTCCTCGAGCGGGCCCATGAAGAGCTCGTAGAGGCGGAGCGCGTCGGCGCCGAACTCTTCGCACACGTCGTCGGGGTTGGCCACGTTGCAGCGCGACTTCGACATCTTCTCGAGCTTCGTGAAGATCGGCTTGTCGCCCTCCTTGGTGAACCAGTTCGTCTTGACGACCTTCTTCCCGTCGCTGCCGGGCATGACGTAGTCGGCCTCGACGTCCCGCTCCTCGACCTCGTGCGGGTAGTAGAACTTCTTCATCTCGTCCATGTAGCTGATCGCGTGGACCATGCCCTGGTTGAAGAGACGCTCGAAGGGCTCCGGCGTGCTGACGAGGCCGCGGTCGTAGAGGACCTGGTGCCAGAAGCGCGCGTAGAGGAGGTGGAGCACCGCGTGCTCCGCGCCGCCGACGTAGAGGTCGACGGGCATCCAGTACTTCTCCTCCTCGGGGTCCCAGGCGTGCTTGTCGTCGGTCGGGGAGATGAAGCGGAGGTAGTACCAGCAGCTGCCCGCCCACTGGGGCATCGTGTTGGTCTCGCGCTTGGCCGGCTTGCCGTCGACCGTCGTGTTGACCCAGTCCTCGGCGCGGGCGAGGGGGGGCTGGCCGTCGGCCGTCGGCTTGTATTCGTCGAGCTCGGGGAGGAGCACCGGGAGCTCGCTCTCGGGGAGGGTCTGGATCGTGCCGTCCTCGAGCTCCACGAGGGGGAAGGGCTCGCCCCAGTAGCGCTGGCGCGAGAAGAGCCAGTCGCGGAGCGCGTAGCGGACGACGCCCGTGCCCTTGCCCTGCTCCTCGAGCCAGTCGATCACCTTGCGCTTGGCGCCCTGGATATCGAGCCCGTCGAGGAACTCGCTGTTCACGTGCTCGCCGTCGCCGGTGTAGGCCGCCTTGCTCACGTCGCCGCCGGCCACGACCTCCTTGATCGGGAGGTCGAAGGTCGTCGCGAAGGCGTAGTCGCGCTCGTCGTGGGCCGGGCAGGCGAAGACCGCGCCGTGGCCGTAGCCGCCGATCACGTAGTCGGCGATCCAGATCGGGACCTCCTCGCCGTTGACCGGGTTGAGCGCGTAGGCGCCGGTGAAGGCGCCGGTCTTGGGCGCGTCGGCCGCCTGGGTCTTGCGGTCGCGCTCGCTCGTCTTGCCGGCCTTGTCCACGTAGGCCGCGATCGCGTCACGCTGCGCGTCGGTGGTGATCTCGTCGACGAGCTCGTGCTCGGGGGCGAGCACGACGTAGGTGCAGCCGAAGAGCGTGTCGGGGCGAGTGGTGAACACCTGGACCACGGCCTCGTGGCCCTTGACCCCGAACGTGATGTCAGCGCCCTCGCTGCGCCCGATCCAGTCGCGCTGGAGCTTCTTGATCCCCTCGGGCCAGTTGACGTCGTCGAGGCCGCTGAGGAGGCGCTCGGCGTACTCGGGGATCTTGAACATCCACTGCTTCATGAGCCGGCGCTCGACGGGGTCGCCGGTCTCCTTGTAGACGCCGTCGTGGACCTCCTCGTTGGCGAGCACCGTGCCGAGGGCAGGGCACCAGTTGACCGGGACCTCGGCCTGGTAGGCGAGCCCGTGGTCGTAGAGCTGGAGGAAGATCCACTGGGTCCAGCGGTAGTAGGTCGGGTCGCTGGTGGCGAGCTCGCGCGCCCAGTCGTAGCTGAGGCCGAGCTGGCGGAGCTGACCCTTGAAGGTCGCCACGTTGCGCTCGGTGATCTCGCGCGGGTGCTTGCCCTCCTTGACCGCCTGGCGCTCGGCGGGGAGGCCGAAGCTGTCCCAGCCCATCACGCGGAGCACGTTGCAGCCGAGCATCCGCTTGGCCCGCGCCACCACGTCCGTCGCCACGTAGCCCTTGGGGTGGCCTACGTGGAGGCCCGCGCCGCTGGGGTAGGGGAACATGTCGAGGACGTAGTACTTGGGCTTGGTCCGGTCCGTGGGGGTCGCGAAGGTGTCCTGCTCCTCCCAGTAGGCTTGCCAGCGTTGCTCGACGGCCTGGTGGTCGTAGCGTCCCGGGACCTCGCTCATTTCACGCTCCTCGCGCTGTTGAAGGGCGCCAGGCTACCCCTGCCTCAGGAGCCCCTCAACCGCCAGCCACGACCTGCGAGGCGCTGGGATCTGTCGCTCCGCGTCGGTTCCGCTCCCCGGGACCTCCTGTATAGTCCGGCCCGTGGACTGCCCCGCAGACTGTCCCCAGAAGAAGACCGTCCAGCTGACGAAGATCGTGGCTGGCAAGCTGCAGACCGAGCTGGTGTGCGGCGAGTGCCCCAAGCTCCAGCTGGGCGCCGCCACGCCCGCCGAGCCGCAGGCCAAGTCTTCGTTCTCGCTCAAGGCCTTCCTGGCCGGGATCGCCCCCGCCAAGGAGCGTCCCAAGCAGGAGCAGCCGACGCCGGTCACCTGCGAGGCCTGCGGGATCTCCTTCGACGAGTTCCGCACCTCCGGCCGCCTGGGCTGCTACGGCGACTACGAGGCCTTCCGCGCCCAGCTGCTCCCGCTGCTGCGCAAGATCCACGGCTCGGTCCGCCACGTGGGCCGCGTCCCGGCCCGGATCGGCGAGCGCCTCGAGCGCGAGAGGCTGATCGAGTCCCTCGAGGAGCAGCTCCAGACCGCGGTCCAGAGCGAGGCCTACGAGCGCGCGGCCGAGCTGCGCGACCAGCTGAACTCCCTCAAGAGCTGAAGACCTCCCCGTACGTGGCAGGAGCCACCGCGCTGGCGCGGTAGCTCCTCTGCACTCGTGCTCGCTGCTCGCCTACTGGCCGACGCGTCCCGCGGCGCCGCGGGTCGGGACGGGGCCCAGGCCGCGGGGCCGGTAGAAGTCGTGGCCCGTCAGGCGGCGCAGGCCGCGGCTGCTCGTGTTCTCGATCCGACGCACGAACTGGAGCGAGTTCTTCCAGCTGGGGGCGACGAGGTAGGGGTTGAAGTAGTGCGTCGAGCCGGCGGTGGGGTCGAGGCCGTCGAGGGCCGCGCGGGCCGCGTCCCAGGCCCACTGCGGAATCGAGCCGTAGTAGAGGCGCTGGCGCACGTTGCGGTTGTAGCAGGAGAACTGGAGCGGCTGATGGCAGACGCCCACGATCGAGTTGGGGTGCCGGCGGCTGCGCACGCGGTTGAGGATCACAGCGCCCACCGCGACCTTGCCCTCGAAGGGGGTCGGCGCGGGGCACTCGCCCTTGATGATCCGCGCCATGACCTCCAGCTCGGTCGCGCTGGCGTTCATGCGCGCCACGCGCCGGACCGCGGGGTGGCTGCCCGCAGGGACGCCCGGTGAGAGCGTGCTCGAGGAGCCGCCCGCGAAGGCGCCCGCGTCGGAGCCGCTGCTGCTGCCGCTGCTTCCGTTGAGCGGGATCCTGAGCCGCTGGCCGACCACGATCAGGTTGGTCACGAGGTTGTTCGCGCGCTTGATCGCGGCGACCGTCGTGTTGAAGCGGTTGGCGATGTCGGTCAGCGTGTCGCCGCCGACCACCGTGTAGTCGCGGAACTGATCCGGCAAGGTCAGGGTCTGACCGACGATGATCAGGTTGCCGCTGAGGTTGTTGAGTCGCTGGATCTCGGCGACGGTCGTGTTGTGCTGGCGAGCGATCGCCGTGAGGGTGTCGCCGGGCCGCACGACGTAGTCCAGCGCGAGGGCGTTGCCCGCCGCGAAGAGGACCGCCACGAACGTTCCCAGCACGACCCTCTTGGTCGAGAGCTTCCTACTCATTCTTCCGCACTCCTGTTCCCAAGCTCGCCTCCCCACTACGCGATGGCCGTGCCTGGAGGCGCTGGCGGAGGCGTCGCCGTAAGTCATTGCACGGCAGGGCCATCGACACGAATGTCCCGGGACGCACCCGACACGCAACCAAATCTGGGCGCCCAGGGTTCGGAAAGAGCCTGCCTTGCCGAGCCAGCGCCGAGACGCGACGATCCCTTCGTGCAGCCAGTCGTCCAGATCGGCCCCTATCTCGTCGAGCGGGAGCTCGCGCGGGGGGGCATGGGCGTGGTCTACGTGGCCCGCCACCCGGAGTGGAATCGACGGGTCGCGCTCAAGCTGATCCTCGACCCCGAGGCGGGCCAAGAGATCGTGACCCGCTTCCAGCGCGAGGGCGAGGCCCTGGCCCGGATCCAGCACCCCAACGTGGTGCGGGTCTACAGCGCCGGGCACCACGAGGGGCGGCCCTACCTGGCGCTGGGCTTCGTCGAGGGCGGCTCCCTCGCCGAGCGGATTCCCCTCGAGCCCCGCGCGGCCGCCGAGCTCTTCGTGCCCCTCGCCCAGGCCCTCGCCGCGGGCCACGCGGTCGGGGTGCTCCACCGCGACCTCAAGCCGGCGAACGTCCTGGTCGACCCCGCGGGTGTCCCCTACCTGACCGACTACGGGCTCGCGAGCGACCCCGAGCGCGAGCAGGAGCGCCTGACCCGCACGGGCACGGTCCTGGGGACCCCCGGCTACATGGCCCCCGAGCAGGCCGGCGGCGAGGTGGAGCTGCTGGGCGAAGCGACCGACGTCTACGGCCTGGGCGCCACCCTCTACGCCGCGCTCTGCGGAGTCCCCCCCTTCAAGGGCTCGACGGTGATCAACACGATCAACGCGGTGCTGCGCGACGCTCCGCGCCCGCCCAGCGCCCACGTGCCCGATCTCCCCCGCGACCTCGAGACGATCGTGCTCCGCTGCCTGGAGAAGGAGCCGGCCGACCGCTACCCCAGCGCCGACGCCCTCGCCCACGACATGGAGCGCTTCCTCGCCGGCGAGCCGATCGAGGCCACCCGCCCGAGCACGCGCGAGCGCCTGCTCCGCTCGCTGCGCCGCCGGCCCGCCCCCTTCGCGACCCTCGCGGTGCTCCTGGTCGCCGGGCTGCTGGCGATCGCGGTCCCCGTCCACCGGGCCGCCCGCAGCTACTTCGCGCAGGCTTCGACGCCGACCCAGGCCCCGCCGCCGAGGAGCGCGACGCCCGACTCGGCGCCGCTCTCCTCGACCGAGCTCGCCGAGCGGCTGCGCGAGCACTACCTCGCCCAGCGCTACCGGGAGCTGAGCGAGCTCTGCGACGACTACGAGAGGCGCTATCCCAACCTGCCCGCGCTCCACCGCTGGCGGGGGCAGGTGCAGCACCTCCACGAGCGCTGGGAGGAGGCGCGCGACTCGTTCACGATCGCGATCGAGAGCCCCGGCGCCAAGGAGCGCGCCCCCCGCGACTACTACGCGGCCCTGCGGCTGCGCGCCGAGACCCTCAGAGAGCTGCGCAGCCGCGACGGCGCCGACGAGCGGGCCCTCGACGAGCAGCGCCTGGCCGACCTCGACGAGTACCTGAGCGGCACGGCGGACTACGCGCGCTTCCTGGAGCTTCACCCCGACTGGGAGGAGCTGGCGAAGCGTCACGACGAGGACCCTCGCAGGGTCTACGAGGAGCAGCAGATCGCCGCCCGCCTGGAGCGGATCAAGGGGCTCATGCGCGAGCGGCGACTCAAGGAGATCGTGCGCGAGGCCGAGCACCTGCTCGCCATGGCAGCCATTGACTCGAGCACGCGCCTGCACTGCCTGCGCACGCTGCGCGACGTCCTCGACGCGCTCAAGCGCTGGGACGAGGCCCTCGACTACGCCCAGCAGCTGCGCGAGACGGTCGAGCGGCTCGGGGTCGAGGCCCCCGAGCCCCGCACGCTGACCGCCAAGCGCGAGCTCGAGCTGATCGCGCAGTTCCTCGGCCCCCTCGGCGGCAACGCGGCGCGCGCGCGCGAGGTCTGCCGCTGGGCCCTGGCGGGTCCGCAGCCGCGGCCAGCGGAGCTGCACGCCCTGGCCCAGGAGGTCGCGCTGCACCACCAGCTCGACCTGGCCGCCGAGCTCTGCGCCGGCGCGCTCGCCGCGGCCAAGGGGCCCCAGCCCGAGTGGGAGGAGGCGGCCGTCGGCTGGCTGAGCACGATCGGCCGCGAGCAGGGCCTGAAGCCGCTGCAGGCCGCCCTGGAGGTGGCGCTCCAGCGCGCCCCCCGCTCCTTTCGGCTCAACCTCGTCGCCTGCGATATCGAGGTCCAGCAGGGCCAGCGCTCCGCGGCGATCGCGCGCATGAGCCGGGTGCTGGACCAGCTCCCCGCCGACCACTACGACCGCCGCTCCTTCCTCGTGATGCGCGCCAACTTCCTCCACCAGGAGGGCCAGCTGAAGGCGGCCCTGGTCGACTACGAGGACGCCGCCGAGCTCGACCCCGGCTGGAACTTCGCCCTCCGCTTCGCGACCGCGGTGTGCCTGCGCAAGCTCGGCCGCAGCGAGGAGGCGATCGACCACCTCGTCGCCGCGCTGCGCGCCAAGCCGCGCGACGACCTGGCCCAGGACGCAGTCGCCGAGCTGAAGAAGCTCGGCGTCGAGGTCGACTTCAAGAAGCGCTAGCGGCCCTTCTGGAGCGCAGCTCCCTGCCCGCCCCTGCAGCCCAGCCCCCTTGCGCCCTCCCCCCTCCCGAGGTCGCCTCCCTCGCCGGCCGACCCGCCCCTGGCTGCCCCCAAGAATGAGCCGCCTCCGCTCCTGCAAGCCTCCCCCGGAGCTCCCTACCCGCGCTGGCCACCCTCACAAGATCGCCTCCGTCCCCGCAGCGCCCCCCTCACCGGCCAACCCGCCCTCCGCCCCCGAACGAGCCCCCCGCCCGCGAGCCTCCAGGAAGTCGCGGCGCAGCCGCGCTCTTCCTGGTTGTAGAGTGGCGCCATGAGCGGACATGCAGCGATCGTGGGCGGCGGGCTGGCCGGCGCGGCCTGCGCCTGGGCCCTGACTCGGCGCGGGTGGCGGGTCACGCTCTGCGAGCGCGAGGCGCGCCCCGGCGTCCACGCCAGCGGCCGCAACGCGGGCCTGGTGCGACGCCTCGAGCGCGACCCCGCGATCGCCGCGCTCTCCCGCCGCGGCGCCGAGCTCCTGGCCGCTCCGCCAGCGGACCTGGCCAGCGCCCCCCTCTATCGGCGCACGGGCTCGCTCCTGCTCGCGAGCGACCCGGCCCAGCTCGAGCCCGAGGTCGCCGCCGCGCGCGCCGCGGGCGTCGAGGTCGAGCTCGGCCCCGCCTCGGCCCACCCCGCCTGCGCCCGCCTCGAGACCGGCGAGCGCCTGGCTGCCTGGACGCCCGCCGACGGCGTGGCGGACCCCCACGAGGTGCTGAGCGCGCTCCTGGCCGCCGCCCGCGCCGCCGGCGCCGAGGTCCGCCTCGAGACGCCGGCCGCCCTCGAGCTCGAGGCCGGCGCGGTGGTCGGCGTCCGCTGCGGCGAGGACCTGGTCCGCGCCGACGTCACGATCCTGGCCGCCGGCCCCTGGGCCGCCGACCTGGCCCGCGCCGCGGGCGGGCTCGACCTCGAGCTGCAGAGCTACCGCCGCCACTTGTTCTGGACCGGCCCGCTCGAGGGCGTCGACCCCGACCTGCCCTGGGTGTGGGACCTCGAGCGCGGCTTCTACCTCCGCCCCGAGTCGGCGGGCTGGCTGCTCTGCGCCTGCGACCACGAGCCGCGCCCCCCCGAGGACGCCCAGCCGATCCCCGACGCCCACGAGCGCCTGGCCGAGAAGGTCGCGCGCGTCGCCCCCGAGCTAGCCGACCACCCGGTCGCGCGCTACTGGGCCGGCCTGCGCAGCTTCGCGCCCGACGAGTGCTTCGTGGTCGGCCCCGACCCGCGCCGCGCCGGCCTGTTCTGGGCCACCGGCCTGGGCGGGCACGGCCTGACCACCTCCAGCGCCCTGGGCCTCCTCACCGGCGAGCTCCTCGCCGGCGAGGCCAGCCCTGGCGCCTTCGACCCCGCCCGCTTCTCGACCGCGCGAGCCACCTCATGAGCGACGAACCCGCCCAGCAGCCCTCGATCGCCGACCTGATCGCGCGCGGCTTCAGCTTTCCCCTGGTGTGCTTGATGGCCCTGGTCGGAGTCGCGGTCGGGATCGCGCGCTACCAGGCCGAGCGCGACGCGATCCGCCCCAAGGACCCGAGCGAGATCGCAGCCCCAATCCCTGGCGGCACCGAGGGCGACCCCAGCGGGGGCGGCGACGCGCCGAGCAACCCCGACGTCAGCCCGCGCGAGATCGAAGACGCCCTGCGCGCCGGCGACTACGACAAGGCCCGCGAGCTGGCCCGCGGCCTCGGCAACACGGTGTTCATCGAGCGCGCCAACCTCTTCCACAGCCTGACCCACCAGATCGAGGCCGGCCCCTTCGCCAAGGCCGAGGCGGTCCAGCGCGTGCGCGGCCCCAGCGGCTCCCTGGTCGGGCTGGTGCGCGAGGACGGCGGCAAGGTCCTCGTGACCCAGCTCGACGGCCGCGAGCGCTCGCTCCCCCAGAGCGCGCTGGCGAGCAAGGAGGAGCTCCGCGGCGAGGACAAGGCCGCCGCCCTGCGCGAGGAGCTGCTCAGCGCGCGGGACGAGCTCGGCGACAAGGCCGGCGGCCTGGCCCTGCACCGCCTGGCCTACCTCGCCTTCTCGGCCGGCCTGCGCCCCCTCGGCGCCCGCTTCCTGACCGACGCCCTGCAGGGCCCCGAGGGCTCGATCCTGGTCGACATGTTCGGCGAGGGCGACTTCGAGCGCCTGCACCAGGCCCAGCGCCTGCTGAGCGGCAAGCTCGGCGAGGCCCCCGCCGAGCCCGTCGCCGTCGCCCAGCGCGACCCGGCCCCGGTCCCCCAGCCCAGCCGAGAGCCGACCCAGGACCCGCCCCGCCAGCCCGACCCGCCGCCGGCGGGCCAGCGCCCCGAGGAGGGGAGCAAGACGACGGTCACGCGCAGCGCGGACGGCTGGGTGATCACGCGCCGGGTGCGCAAGACGGGCGCCACCCAGGCGGACCCGCTCCTGACCGACCCCGCCTGGAAGGAGTCCGACACGGCCTACCGCAGCGGGCTCAAGCTCTACCGCGGCACCTACGGCATGTCGAACCGCATGGCCTCGATCTCGATCAAGGCCGCGCTCAAGGAGTTCCAAGCCGCCCAGGCCCAGCTCGACCCGCTCAACGCGCGCTACCCCGAGCACCACGAGCTCGAGCGCCGTCAGCAGGAGCTAGCCCAGCTGGTGATCGACTGCATGCGCCGCCTGCGCATCGACGACTAGGAACCGGCTCCCGGCACGGGAGGCTGGCGCGAAACCTCGGGAGCGAGAAGGAGCTGTCGCACGAGCGACAGCTCCCTCTCTATCGAGACAATGAACGGTGAAAACTGGAAAACTCGAAGAAGGCA
>MDTG01331426.1_pt1 | contig 23978 bp, 20 predicted proteins | sample 811421 | NCBI WGS metagenome assembly MDTG01 (sample SAMN05326645, study PRJNA326480) | marine metagenome | isolation source: seawater | place: Pacific Ocean: South East | collected 2011
AATCATTACAATGAAAGTTCTAAAGAATTCAAAAAAATAGATAAGGATGTGATTAAAATTTCATCAGGTAATTCAAAAATTGGGCTTCAATTAGACGTTCTGGATAAACCAACAATGGATTAATATTTAAAAAACCCTGTGGATATTAATTTCACAGGGTTTTTGTGGTACCTCCAGGAATCGAACCAGGGACACAAGGATTTTCAGTCCTTTGCTCTACCAACTGAGCTAAGGTACCCTGCTTTTAAGCAAATGCAAATATAATGTGGTTTTGCTTCCTTGCAAAGAGTTTTCAACTATTTTCTTTGTAATTTTATATGCTCAATAGTAAAAGTAAATGCAACTTGTAATAGACATTGGTAATACAATGATCAAATCTTATGTTTTTGAAAATGACCATATAATTACGTCAGAAAAAGATTTCATAAATAATTGGAATCGATTATTAAAGGAAATACTAATTTCATATCCAAAAGTTGAAAAAGCAATTATATCTGATGTAAACTTAACTTTTTCAAAAGAGTTAAATGAATTACTTGGTAAAATTCATATTATTCATTGTTCACTTGCTTTAAATCTACCTTTTCAAACTCTATACGAGTCCAGGGCGCATTTAGGGGCAGACAGAATTGCTTTGTTAGCGTCATGTTTTCTTCACTATCCTAACAAATCAATTCTTATTATTGATCTTGGGAGTTGTATAACTTATGACTTGATAGACTCAGAAGGAATTCATCAGGGCGGATCAATTAGCCCTGGTTTTTCTATGCGCTATAAAAGCCTGAATGATTATTCTGGAGCACTTCCTTTATTAGATTTTAAGAAGCTCAATGATCCTATCGGGATTTCTACAGAAGAGGCAATGCATTCAGGCGTTTATTATGGAATTTTAAACGAATTATCAGGGATTATCAAATGGCATCACAATAAAATAGATGATTTAATGGTTATTTTAACAGGTGGAGACGCTGAAAGGTTGCCAAAATCATTTAAAAATAGCATATTTGCAAATTCGAATTTTTTAGCTAAAGGTTTGAATTTCATCTTGAAACTCAATACAATTTCATGATACGAATCAGTATTTCCTTACTAATACTTCTTCTGCCTAATTTTGTTACTGCTCAAAGTGGATCAATCTCACCTTATTCTTCTACAGGGCTTGGTGAGAAAAATTTTAATGGTACACAGGCGACAAGACACATGGGTGGACTAGATGTCTTTACGGACTCTATTCATGCTAATTTGAATAACCCTGCGAGCTATGGATTTTTAAAAGTTACAACATACTCCGTAGGTGTAAACTATAAAAACACAAACTTGGCTTCCTCTTCAGAATCTCAATATTCAGACAATGCCTCACTTGACTATCTAGCTATTAGTATTCCAGCAGGAAAATTTGGTTTTGGATTCGGAATTATTCCTTATTCCTCTGTGGGTTATCAAATTGAAACATTAAGCCCAAATTCTGAAGGAATCAACTTATTAAATCGTTATGAAGGCCAAGGAGGAGTTAATCAAACTTATTTTTCTGTAGGAATTCCTTTAGCATCTTTTATAGCAGTTGGAGCTTCAGCCCAATATAATTTTGGAAATTTATTTTACCGAACAGGTCAATATGCTGAAGGTGTTGAAAATGGAACTTTTCTAACAAATCAATCTAATGTCTCCGGGTTTAATTATCAATTCTCAATCCAATCAAACATACCTATCAATAAAAAATATTTCCTTCAAAGCATGTTGTCATACCAACCTGAAGCGGAATTAAATTCAAGTAACGATCGTGTTTTTTACACCCAATCTATTGCAAATGAATTGATTGTAGATTTTGAGGAAATTGATTTAACTTCCCAAGGACTAGAAGAAACAACACTTGAAGCTTCAGCCACGACGAAGTTTGGTATTGGTTTCGGACAAAATAAAAAATGGTTTTTAGGGTTTCAGAGAAATTTAATAAAATCTGCTAACTTTGAAAATGATTTTTTTAACCGAAGTAATGTTGCTTATAAAGATGGTAAACAATGGTCTGTAGGAGGTTTTTATATTCCTAATTATGCCTCGTTTACGAGTTTTTGGAGCAGAGTTGTTTATCGTTTCGGATTTAGATCCGAGCAGATGAGTATAATTATGAATAACAGTCCTCTAAAAGAAACGGGAATATCTTTTGGCGTAGGGCTTCCATTAGGGAGCTTATCAAATGCAAATATTGGTTTTGAAATAACTAAAAGAGGGGAAAAAAATCCAAGTTTAATTCAAGAAACATTCTTTACAATGCGAATAGGATTGTCTTTGAATGATATATGGTTTATTAAGAGAAAGTATAATTAAAAATTAAAAAAATGAAAAAGCTTTGTGTTATAACACTGATATTTATTGGTCTTTTCCACGTCCCTATTCTTGCACAAGACACAAATATATGCATGCAAGATTTATCAATTTTTGCTGAATTTGCCAAAGTAAAAAACTATAAATCTGCCTTTGAACCATGGATGAAAGTAAGAGGTGAATGTCCATCAATAAATGTTGCTATATATTCTTATGGAGAACGAATTCTAAAAGACAGAATTAAAAATGGTAGTCCTGAGGAGCAAGAAGCCTCGAAAAAGGATATTTTAAAATTATATGATCAATGGGTAGAGAATTTCCCAAAAAAAAGAAATAAATCTGTTGTAGGAGATATTATTAGTAAGAAAGCTCAAGCTCTTTTAGATTTTAAGCAAGCTGATTTAAAAGAAATTTATTTAACGTTTGATGAGGCATATAAAAAAGATAAGAAAAGCTTTACAAATCCTAAACTTCTGTACAATTATTTCAAAACAATGTATGACCGATATAAAAATGGAGATATTGAGGTTACAATGGAATTATTGTTTAATAAATATGAAGAAGTTTCTGAAAAATTTGAATTTGAAAGCACAGAGCTTTCTAAAAAACTAGATATAATTCTCAAAAAAGAGGAGGCTGGAACTGCGTTGACAAGTCGTGAAACAAGAAGTAAGAGAATCTATAATGTGAATTCAAACGCGATTGGAACCTTTTTGTCAAACCTAGATGCTATAATTGCTAAAGAAGCAACTTGTGAAAATTTGATTCCTCTTTATAAAAGAAACTTTGAAGAAAACAAAACTGATCCTTTATGGATCAAAAGAGCTGCAAGTAGAATGGATAGTAAAGAGTGTTCGGACGATCCTTTATTTGTTACTCTAGTAGAAGCATTACATGCTTTAGAGCCCTCTGCAGATTCTGCATATTATTTAGGTCTTCTTAATGATAAAGGGGGAAATGCGGATGAAGCTTTAAAATATTATGAGGAATCAATTGCTCTAGAAACCGATAATTACAAAAAAGCTAAAATTTTATTTAAAATTGCAAATAAATTTAAAAAAGCTGGTAGAAAATCATCAGCCAGAAATTACGCAAACAAAGCCTTAGGGTTCCAACCCTCTTTAGGGCGAGCTTATTTATTGATAGCTAATATGTATGCAGATAGTGCAAATCAATGCGGCGAGTCTCAATTTGATAAACGTGCTGTATACTGGTTGGCTGCAGATATGGCTAAAAAAGCAGGACAAGTTAATGCCTCACTTAAAAAAGTAGCAGTGAGAACAGTAGAAAGTTATAAGGGAAGGGCACCTAGTAAAACAGATATTTTTACTGAAGGAAACGCTGGAACAGTAATTAAATTTAATTGTTGGATCAATAGAAATGTTACCGTTCCAAGTTTATAAATTAGAATGAATTTCACTATTTTTTTTAAAGGGCTTATGGTAGTAACATTAGCCCTTTTTATTTCTTGTGAAAACAACTCTTATGCACTTTCAGAAATTAATCAAGACCGTCAAGAGCCCCTAGGAACAGCTTGGAATATAAGAATGATATATACCGATTCTATAAAAATCCAAGCAATCCTAACAGCACCAAAACATGTAGATTACACAAATTTGAGTTTTCGCTATGCAGAATTTCCAGATGGATTAAAAGTTGTTTTTTATGATAAATTAGATCGTGAAAATGAAGTCATTGCTGACTATGGAATTCTATTTAATGACACTAAATTAATTGATCTCAAAGGGAATGTTCGCTTAAAATCTCATGATGGATCGCTTTTAACTACAGCTCAACTTTTTTGGGATGCAGAATCTGAATGGTTGTTTACTGAAAAGGCCTTTAGGTTCGAAGACAATGATTATAATTTTGATGCACTAAGATTGGATACCAATAAGGATTTCACTAAATTTCAAACAGGAAGCTTAATTGGTACCGTAATGTTTTCAGAAGACAAAGACACTTTATCACAACAATGAAAGGACATCGTATTTCAGAAATATTGTATTGGATTATTGCAGTAATTTCAATTTATGAGGCTTATTCGAGATGGGAAAGCAATAGGGATCGTGCGATTTTATTTATCGGCTTTTCTTTAGTATCTGTATTTATGGCTTTATTTAGGAGGCACTATCGAAATAAATATTACAATCGGTCAAATTCATCGGAATGAACCCCTCTGATTTAATAATAGTAGTTTGCCTTATATTATCTGCCTTTTTTTCGGGGATGGAAATTGCCTTTGTTTCTTCCAATCGGATTTATCTCGAAATAGAAAAACTTCAAGAAGGTCTAACCTCAAAAGTTTTAAAAAAAATCACACAATATCCTTCACGCTTTATTGCCTCAATGTTGTTAGGTAACAATATAACTTTAGTTGTATATGGAATCTTTATGGGAGATCGAATTCTACAACTATTTTTTTTGGAAACCCTACTTTCAGGAGAAGTAAGTCTAACCATTGTTTTCTACCAGACTTTAATTTCAACAGGAGTTATATTATTGACGGCAGAATTTTTACCAAAAGTTTTTTTCCAACTTTACGCAAATAACTTCATCAAAATTTTTGCTTTACCTGTTGCCATTTTCTATTATATATTTTATCCTATTACATTTCTAATAATAGAGTTGACAGATCTCATTTTAAGGCAATTTCTTAATACAGAGACAGACCAAGTTCAATTGTCATTCTCGAAAATTGAATTGGGTAACTACATAGAAGAACAGATTGAATATACTCAGGATAAAGAAAGCTTAGACTCAGAGATTCAAATCTTCCAGAATGCCTTGGATTTTTCTGAAGTGAAGACTAGAGAAGCTATGGTTCCTCGAGCAGAGGTAATTGCAGTAGAGCAATCCACTTCATTAGAAGATATCAAAGCATTATTTATCTCTACAGGACTTTCTAAAATACCAGTTTTCAAGGGGAATATTGATAATATTTTAGGTTATGTCCACGCCTTTGAAATGATAAAAAAGCCAAAGAGTGTTAGGAATATTCTTATGCCTGTTGCATATGTTCCAGAAACTATGCTGGTCAATGATGTACTAAAACTTCTTACTCGCCAGCATAAAAGTATTGCGGTAGTCATCGATGAATACGGTGGAACTTCTGGTATAGTGACTGTTGAAGATATTGTTGAGGAACTGTTTGGTGAAATTGAAGATGAGTATGATACCATAGAACATGTAGAAAAACAGTTAGATGAACATATTTTTGACTTTTCAGCTCGTTTAGAGGTTGATTATCTCAATCAAAAATACAATTTAAGCTTACCTGAAAGTGAATACTACGAAACCCTTGGGGGAATGATTGCTTATAACATTGGTGAAATTCCAGAAAAAGGCGAAGAAATTGAGCTTGGTAAATATATTTTGAAAATCAAAAAAGTTTCAGCAACAAAAATTGAACAAATTATTTTAACTAAATCAGAAATTCTGTAAAAAAAGAAGTTCATTTTAAAGTGTGTATATATTTCAAGCTTAGAGACTTTCTTTATTCAAATGAAAAGTTTATTTTCGCAAACTATTAAAAAATAGCAAACATGGCCGTTTTAGGAAAAATTAGACAGCAATCCATCATCTTGATTTTGGTAATCGGGATGGCACTTTTTGCATTCGTAATCTCAGGAGTATTTGATGGTAATTCATCAAATGAAGGCCCAACAGATCCAATTGCTATTGTTAATGAAGAAGAGATTGATGTATCATTATTTAGACAAATGGTAGATCAAACCAAAAGAGCTTATAATTATACTACGCTACAGTCAGTGAATCTCGTATGGAATCAAGCACTTAGGAATACAATTTTTGAGCAGGAATTTCAAAAGTTAGGGATTGACGCAGGAAAAGATCAGTTAGAGCAGATCATTTCTTCAGATGATGCAGTTGTAAATAATCCGAGCTTTCAAAATGATGCAGGGTTTTTTGATTTTGGTATTTTCACAGACTACATATCCCAAATGCGTATACAAAATCCAGCTGCTTACGAAAATTGGAAAGCCCAAGAGAAAAGTATTATTGGAGTCGCCAAGCAACGAATTTACTTAGATCTAATAAAGTCTAGTGGTGGTATTACTGAAGCAGAAGCAAAAGCATGGTATCACTTTGAAAACGATAACATCAATTTAGAGTATGTTCAAATCCCCTTTGATATTATTCCAGATAGCCTGGTAAATGTAAAAGATTCAGAAATTAAACAATATATTAAAGAGCACAAGACTAACTATGAAAGACCAGTTAGTCGTAATTTGCATTTCGTTTCTTTTGATGAAAACCCTACAGAAGCAGACCTTGACTTAATTACCCTTCGCTTGGAGGGATTAAAAGATGATCAGATTTCATATAACGATGTTTCTAAGCTTACAGATACTATCGAAGGTTTTAAAAAAACGAAGAATATCATTGATTTTGTAGACAGGTATTCAATAATTCCTTTTGATTCTATTTACCGAGCTCGTGGACAATTTAACAATGATTATGCCGACATCTTATTTGGACTTGAAATAGGAGAAGTTTTTGGACCCTACCGTGACGGAAAGTATTTTAAAATATCAAGACTACTTGATAGAAAAAAGAACGCATCTTTAAGAGCAAGTCACATCTTAATCAGTTATGAAGGTGCTTCAAGAGCATCTGATGAAATAATTCGAACAAAAGAAGAAGCAAAAAGAGAAGCCAATAAAGTATTTCGTTTAGCAAGAAGAGAAAAAGAAAACTTTGAAGAGCTTGCCGTTAATTATTCTGATGGGCCCACTAAGAACCGAGGAGGTGATTTAGGGTTTTTTCAAGAAGGGCAAATGGCCCAAGAGTTTTTCAATTTTGTTGACAAGAACAGGGTTGGAAAAATTGGTCTAGTTGAAACTGAATTTGGTTTTCATATAATTAAAGTTACAGACAAAGATGATTTAGCAATGATTGCGGATGTTGCAAATGAAGCAATTGCTTCAGATCAAACAGCTAATGAGGTGTTTAGAAGAGCCTCAACTTTTGAAATGGAAAGCAACGATACAAATGACTTTAACTCAACCTCAAAAAAATATAATTATGAGGTTAGACCTGTCAAAAATATAAATTCACTAGAGGAAAATATGCCAGGTTTATTTAATCAGCGCCAAATTGTTCGTTGGGCATTTGAAGATGACACAAAAATAGGTGATATAAGACGTTTTTCTCTTGCTGGTGTTGGAGGCTATGCCGTTGTTCAGCTTACTGCAATTAATAACAAAGGTCTTGCAAGTATTGATGAAGTAGGTTCCCAAGTGCGGAGTCAAATTATCCAAGACAAAAAAGCAGCTTTAATAAAAAATCAATACATAGGGATAACTACTCTAGAAGCTTTAACAGAAGACAAAACTCTAAATATTGAAATAGCTTCTGCTGTAAATCAAAAGAATCCAACCTTGGTTGGCTCCGGAAACGAACCTTATGTAGTTGGGGCTGCATTCGCTATGGACGAAGGAGACATATCGGAATTTATCGAAGGAGAACGTGGGATTTATAAATTAAAGTTACTTAAGAAAAATAAAGCAGAAAAATTAGAAGACTATGATGAGTTTACAAAAGAGTTTCTTCAAAAAGCTAGTTTTAGCTTATTAGAAAATATTTTTCTTGCATTAGAATCTAATGCTAATATAGATGACAACAGGGCGGTATATTACTAATAATTTTATCTTTTAAAATCTTTCTCACAAAATCATTTTTTCAAAAGGAATGATTGTTGTAAAACCTAAATTTTTAAAATAATTAGGACTTTCTTTGTCTCCAGATACAAGAATAAAATCTCCACCCCAAGCACCTAAGCTTTTAATGACACCTTTAAAATTTGAAAAATAAATATCCTGAACCGTTCTTTGATTTAAAATAGATGCAAGTATTCTTTCATGATTTTTCAAATATGTATTGAAATCAGTTTGTTTGTTGCAATTGAGAATTAGTTTAGTTAATTCATTAATTTTCTTGATTATTGCGGGTCCAATTTTATTCAAATCAAATAAGGCAACAGCTTTTTGACTGTCTTTTTTTTTGTTAAGGTGAACAAAAAAAAGATTTTCAATAAAAGGATAATTCAACTCAACAAATTCTATGTTTGGAGTATAATTATTTCTGATATAAGTTAGGGGTCTATTTGCTTGAGCACATGCAATATCGTAGCCACTTCCTCCAAAGCTTTTTTCCAAAAGACGGTAAGGGTTAATATTTGCCCATGACGCTATATTTGATATTAAAGTAGAAGAACTTCCTAGCCCCCATGACCGATCAAATTCCAAAAACGTATCTACTTGACCTCCTTGAGATAAAAAGCTTAAATTTAACTCTTTTGTTGCCCTTAGAATTTTAAGTAAACTCTTCCATATCCCTAAATCTGATGTTGAGATAAGCTTAAGTGAGTCTACTTTGAATTTAACTTCAAACCAAACTATGTTATTTACATTATAGCTTTTCCAGATAAGAATATCCTCATCTGTTTGTCTGTAGTTTAAAGTTTGTCCCATTTTACATGGTATCGCTAAAGCATTCGCTCCTTTAAGAATGGTATATTCTCCAGTTAAAAGTAATTTCCCATGGCTGTAAAACGAAATCATTTTAAAAACTATTTTTTTTTAAAAACTGACCTACTGCTTTTACGCTAACGATATTTTTTTTAAAATGAATTATTGCTGCTTCTTTTTGATTTTTAGATGCACCCATCTGATTGAGTATATTCAATAGGTGCATTTTCATATGTCCTTTTTGTATTCCTGAGGTAACTAAAGATCTAAGTGCTGCAAAATTTTGAGCCAAACCAGCTACTGCTATTATTTTCATAAGTGTTTTTGCATCTGGATTTCCTAATAATTCCAAATTCCACTTAACCATGGGATGTAATCTAGTTAAGCCACCTACAGTACCCAAAGCTAAAGGAATCAGGAGTTCCATATGAAATATATCATCTTTTATAAAGGCATTACTCAATGAAGTATATTTGCCTTCTTTTGAAGCATAGGAATGAACTCCTGCTTCTATAGCTCTAAAATCATTTCCTGTTGCCAGTGCAACTGCATCTACACCGTTCATAATACCTTTATTATGAGTTACAGCACGGTAGGGTTCTTTTTTTGCAATTTCAATAGCCTGAATAATTTTTTTTGCAAAGACATTACCAGCCCATCCTTTTTCTGGAATAAAATCAGAAACGGGACAATGAACAGCTGCACGGACAAGACATTCTGGGGCATAATTTGAAAGTATACTCATAATTATCTCTATCTCTCCTCCTCTTAGGTATTCACTATCCTTTTGAACAAGTTTTTCCAATTTGGATGCAATACTTTCAAGACAAGAATTGATAAAATTTGCACCCATTGCGTCTGCCGTTTTAAATTGGATGTGTAACTGAAAATAATCAGGGATAAGCTCACTTTTATCTATTAATTCTATATTTTGAATACCTCCTCCACGGCGAACCATATTTTTTGAAAATTCCTTTGTAGCTTTTAAAAGATTGGATTTATTTTTCTCAAAAAAAGTTTGGATTAGTTTTGGATTACCGTAGAATAAAAAATGTACTTGCCCTACTTTTAGGGTATCTAATACCTTAGCATTAAAACCTCCACGATTTAGCCAAAATTTAGCCGCATTACTAGCTGCGGCTACTACAGAACTTTCTTCTATCACCATAGGTATTGTATAAAGCTTACCATTAATTAAAAAATTAGGAGCTACACCCAAGGGCATATAGAAGTTAGTTAGAGTATTCTCAATAAATTCATCGTGTTTTTTTTGTAAGTCAGAATCGGTATTCCAATAGCATGATAATGTGGATTCGGCATTTTCAGGATTATTAAAGTGAGTATGGGTAATCCAGTTAATCTTTTGAGCTTTGGTCAACTTGGAAAACCCCTTAATCCGTTTGTCCATTCTTTTTTTTATAAATATACTGATTTTGAATCCCCATAAAAACCATGAATACTTTCATTTTTTATAAATTGCCACTAAATTATAGTTTAAACAATAAAAACTGTCTAAACACAACTTAATAGAACAAAAGCCTTCCATGTTATTTAATGTAAAAAAGCAAGTTTTTAATTTTACCCTATTACTAATAATAATTAGTTCAGCACTATACTCTCAAAAAACTTTATCCCTAGACAGTTTATGGTCAGGTAAATATGATGCGGATCGATTAGAGTCTATCCGATCTATGAAAGATGGGGAGTCTTATACCATTTTAAAAAAATTAAAAGAGGCTAATACTACTCAAATTATTCAATATTATTACCAAAACCCAAAGCAATGGAATGTTATAGTTGACTCAGATGACTATATTGATATAGAAAGCTTTTCTGACTATACTTTTTCTAAAAACGAAAAAAAAATACTTTTAGAATCTAATGTAATTCCTGTTTATAGAAGATCGAAAGTGGCTGATTATTGGGTTTTTGATTTAACTACAAAAGAACTCCAAAAAGTAAGCGATAATAAAATTCAGGAACCATTACTTTCTCCTGATGCCTCTAAAGTCGCTTATGTTTTTCAAAGAAATATTTTTGTAAAAGATTTGAAAAGTAGACAAATAAAACAACTTACCTTCGACGGGAATTACCAAATTATTAATGGAATAACTGACTGGGTTTACGAGGAAGAATTTGGTTTTGTAAGAGCCTTCGATTGGAGCCCTGACTCAAAACAACTTGTCTATATGAGATTTGATGAATCAAAGGTCCCCATTTTTTCTATGGATATTTATGGTTCAGAAGTGTATCAGTTTCCTTATATGTTTAGGTACCCTAAAGCTGGAGAAGACAATTCCAAGATTGATTTATATATTGTTGATACGGCTACTAACAACAGAAAAAAAATTTTTCTTGAAGATGAGAATCCCTATTATATTCCTCGTATCAAATTTGATGGAGGACAAAATTCATTGATTGTTCAAACGTTAAATAGACACCAAAATCACTTAAAACTTTTGCGATGGAACACAATAAATGAATCAACACAATTGCTTTTAGAGGAAAAAGATGATACTTATATAAGTATTCATGATAATCTGAAGTTTTTAAATGATAATAGTTTCTTGTGGACCAGTGAACGCGATGGATTTAATCATGTTTATCATTATGATCAAAATGGAAAACTAATCCAACAAATCACCAAAGGGGAATGGGAAGTAACTTCTTTGTATTCTTTTAATCACAAAGCAAAAGAAATATACTATCAATCGGTAGAAGGAGGAAGCACAGAACGCTTTATTTATTCGATAAAATTAAACGGAAAAGGAAAACGACTTATCCAAGGAAATAAGGGAACAAACGGTGCTTCATTTAGCGCAAATGGGAATTATTATATTCATTCCTTTTCAGATGAAAGGATCCCTCCAAAATATTTCCTCTACAAGACTAAAAAAAACAAGCTACTTAGCTCTGTTTTAGATAATGAGAAGCTCAAAAATAAAATTGAAGATTTTCAATTTTCGGATCGTGAGTTTTCTACAGTTAATATCAATGAAGAGGAACTCAATATGTGGATGATAAAACCAATAGATTTTGATCCTTCAAAAAAATATCCTTTATTACTATTTCAATATTCTGGCCCTGGTTCTCAAGAGGTTGCAAACCGATGGGGCGACGAGGAATTACTATGGCACAAATACTTGGCCAATCAGGGCTATATCATCGCATGTATAGACGGTCGAGGAACTGGCTTTAAGGGTGCTGCATTTAAAAAATCTACTTATCTAAATTTAGTTAAATATGAAACCTTAGATCAGATTGCTGTAGCAAAATACCTTGGGGAACTACACTACATAGATAAGAGTAGAATTGGAATATGGGGATGGAGTTTTGGAGGCCATATGGCAACTAATTGTCTACTTAAAGGGAATGATACTTTTTCTATGGCAATTGCAGTTGCACCAGTTACCAATTGGCGTTTTTATGATACAATATATACGGAACGTTTTATGCGTACACCTCAAGAAAATCCTGAAGGATACGATATGAATTCACCCTTAAATTATGCAGATCAACTTAATGGAAAATTTTTGATCATTCATGGTTCGGCAGATGATAATGTACATGTTCAAAACACCATGCGTATGGTAGAGGCTCTTATTCAGGCAAATAAACAGTTCGAATGGATGATTTATCCAGATAAAAATCATGGGATTTTTGGAGGAAATACACGAAAACACCTCTTCACTAAGATGACAGAGTTCATACATAAAAATCTTTAGAATTAATTTATGACATCAAAGAATTCAATAATAGAAACCAAAACGATTTTTGGTCATCCCGCAGGGCTTTATGTATTATTTTTTACTGAATTGTGGGAGCGTTTTTCATATTATGGAATGCGTGCCTTATTCACCCTTTTTTTAGTAGCTAAAACTCAAGGAGATAACCCAGGTTTTGGTTGGACGAATTCTGAAGCAATTGCACTTTATGGATGGTATACTATGCTTGTCTATTTAGCATCAGTACCTGGAGGATGGATAGCAGATAATTTACTTGGACAAAAGAAAACTGTCCTACTTGGCGGTTCTTTGCTTTGTGTTGGTCATACTGTACTGGCATTTGACACCGAATTTAGTTTTTACCTGGGTTGCTTTTTTGTTATCCTAGGAGTAGGATGTTTAAAGCCCAATATTTCCTCCATGGTGGGAGGTTTATATCCTGCAGGTGACGAAAGGAGAGATTTAGGATTTTATATTTTTTATATGGGAATTAATATCGGTGGATTTACAGCTCCTTTACTTTGTGGTTGGGTTGGAGAAACATACAACTGGCATTATGGATTTGGTCTTGCTGCAATTGGAATGTTAATAGGTCAAATAACCTATATGTATGGTCAAAAATATTTAGTTGGAGTTGGAGATTTTATAGGTAAAGAATCTCACCCAGAAAATGAATTTCGTAAAAGAAAATTAACAGATATTGAAAAGGATCGGGTAAAAGTCTTATTAGTTTCATTCCTACTCATCATTTTTTTTTGGGGAGCATTTGAACAAGCAGGAGGTTTAATGAACCTTTATGCTAAACAGAAAACGGACCGAATGCTGATGGGTATCGAAATCCCAGCATCCTGGTTCCAATCCTTAAACTCATTCTTTATCATTACACTTGCGTTGGGTGTAGGAACTTTTTGGATGCGAATGAAATTGAAAGGAAAAGAGGCTTCTTCGCTTTATAAAATTGCAATTGGAATAATAATTATGGGCTGGGGTTTTTTATTTATGCGTTTCGCAGCAATGGAATACGAAGTCCTCGGTAAATCAGCAATGTACTGGCTTGTTTTAGCATACTTATTTCATACCATTGGAGAATTATGCGCTTCACCTGTCTCCCTTTCTTTTATAACTAAACTTGCACCGGTTAAATATGCAGCTTCAATCATGGGTCTATATTGGGCTGCGACAGGGCTAGGAAATAAGCTAGCAGCTAGCATTGGGGGTTTCGCAGAAACAGCTGGGGAAAAACAAATTTTTACAGGTATATTTATTTTTTGTGTAATTACTGGAATCTTAGTATTGCTCTTACTTAAACCTTTAAAGCGTTTAACGCATCGTGCAGAGGATCTTGTACAATAAAAATAAAATGTAATTTTATATTAATTTTTACCCATAATATCCTTTTATGAAAAATCTATTTTTAATTATTATTCTGCAACTCTTTGGTTTCAATCAACTTTGCGCACAAAATATTGAATGGATGAGTCTAGCTCAGGCTATGGAAGCCCAAAAAAACGAGCCTAAAAAAATCTTTATGGATGTTTACACTGTTTGGTGTGGACCTTGTAAGTTATTGGATAAAAATACTTTTCAAAATCCAGATGTATCGCGCTACATAAGAGAACATTATTATGCTGTAAAGTTCAATGCAGAAGGACAGGAAGAAATTAATTTTTTTGATAAAATCTACACCAATCCTAATTTTGACCCCAATCGTAAAGGAAGAAATACCACACATCAATTCACTCAATTTTTAGGGGTTAAAGGATATCCAACCATGGTTTTTTTTAGTGAAAATGGAGATCCCATTATGCCTCTTGTTGGTTATCATAAGCCCCAGCAATTAGAGCTTTTTTTGAAGATGATCAAGCAAGGGGATTATCAAGTATTTTCAAAGCCCGAAGATTTCGACAACTACAGAAAGACTTTTAGACCAAAATTTAGAGGTTAATTCTTTAAAGCCTCTTTCCCTTAATTAATCGTGGCTTTGTAAATCAAATCTGCAGTTTTTTCAATTGCACCTCCAGAACCCAAGATGGAGAATAGTATTTTATATCTTTCTTGTTGAGTCTTATCTTTTGAATTTATTAAGTTTTTGAGCTCCTTTACTAGTCTTTTTGAATTACATTCACCTTGAATCAATTCTAAAACAGCCTCATTATCCAAAATCAGATTTACAAGAGAAATGTACTTGATTTTAAGAATTCTTTTTGCAATCCAATAATTGAGGTAGCTACTCCGATAACAAACTAATTGAGGAACTCTAAATAATGCTGTTTCTAATGTAGCTGTTCCACTTGTAACTAGTGCTGCTTTGCTATGCTGTAGTAAGTCATAAGTAGCTCCATAAATAATCTTTAGTGGGATATTTCGAGTTAAATGATTGTAATACTTTTGATTAACACTTGGAGCAGCAGCAATTACAAATTGATGATTCGGAAACTTTCTAGCAACTTGAACAAAAACAGGTAACATTTTTTTAATTTCTTGAATCCTACTCCCTGGAAGGAGCGCTATAATAGGCTTGCTTTCATCCATAAGATTCGCCGAAAGGAATTTTTTATTTTCTTGATGGCTTGGGATATAATCCATTAATGGATGTCCAACATAATGGACTTTAAACTTATGTTTCTCTTCAAAAAAAGTTTTTTCAAAAGGAAGAATTACATAAAGTGAATCAATAAATTTTTTAATTTTTTGCACTCTACTTTCTTTCCAAGCCCAAACTTGGGGACTAATAAAATAATGATTTTTAAAACCTTTAGACTTTGCCCATCGGGCAATCCTTAAGTTAAAACCCGGGTAATCAACGTAGATAATTACATTGGGATTGAACTCTAAAATATCATCTTTACACAACGTGATGTTTTTTAAAATATTGAGGAGATTTTTAAGAACTTCCCAAAAACCCATAAAAGCCAAGTCTTTAAAATGTTTCACCAATTCTGCACCTTCTTTTTCCATTAAACTTCCTCCCCATGCTCTAAATCTAGCATTTGGATCTAGCTTTTTTAAAGCAGCAATCAGATGTGATCCGTGTAAATCACCCGAAGCTTCTCCTGAAATCAAATAGTATTTCACAAGTGATTTGTTATAGTATTTTTAATAATCCAACAAAAAGGACCGTAATTATTGATATAGCAACAATACCTGCTGCAAACGCCACCTTATTTTTTCGCAAAGCAATAAAGAATAAAGGAAGGTTTATTAAAGCTGCTAAAGAAATCAAGCCACCTAAACGTTTTTGTTTATATAGATAAAAAATAGAATCTTCTATTGAGACATTAGATAAAGAAAAAACAAGAATTATGACACCAAAACTAGTCCACAATAAACCAGTAAAAATTCCCCAAAAGAAATATTTATCTTTTATAAATTCCATGTATTCAATAGTTGAATGCTGTGATGAGCAGTAAGGTCAAACTGGGAAGGAACAATAGAAATATACCCCTCTTTCAAAGCCCATTCATCAGTGTCTTCTCCGTTATCTTGATTTAAAAACGAACCAGTTAACCAGTAATATTCTCTACCCATAGGGTTGGTTCTTTTGTCAAATTTTTCAACCCAATTTGCTTTCGCTTGTCTACAAATTTTAATTCCTTTAATATCTTCTTCTTTAAGTTTTGGGAAATTCACATTCAAAACCACATTTTTTGGGATAATATTTAACAAGGCTTCAGCAGTAATTTTTTTTATGTATTCTTTTATGGGGTAAAAGTCGGCATTCCAATTGAAATCCAATAGTGAAAAACCAATAGCAGGAATACCCTGTATGCCAGCTTCGATTGCAGCACTCATCGTCCCAGAATAAATTACATTTATGGATGAATTTGAACCATGATTTATTCCTGAAACACAAAGGTCTGGCTTGCGACTCAAGAGTTCATTAACAGCTAATTTTACACAGTCAGCAGGGGTGCCCGAGCAGCTATATTCTAATTGGGGTCCATCGTCAACAATTATTTTCTCACAATGCAAGGTAGAGTTAATTGTTATAGCATGTCCCATTGCAGATTGTGGACTATCAGGAGCAACCACAACTGTTTCACCAACTTCGTTCATAATTTCGATTAAGGCTCGAATTCCAGGAGCTGTAATACCGTCATCATTGGTTACTAAAATTAAAGGTCTTTTTTTCATAAAATATCTTGCATTGCTAAGGTAAGAAACTTTTATGCACACGTTTTAAAACAATATTAACATAACTAATTTCAAATATGTTTATATTTAGGGGCTATGAATTTAAATAAAGTTTTATGAGATCCCTCATTTTGCTCCTTTCACTAATTCTATTTAGTGGAATATTTTTTGGGTTTAATTTGAAAAATGAAGATCCAAATAAAGATAAGTTATTACTAGAAATTATATCATATGTTCTCGAGAGAGGCCACTACAGTCCAAAAGAAATTAATGATATTTTTTCTGAGAATGTCTATATGGATTATCTCGCTAATCTAGATGGTCAACACCGTTTTTTCCTTAAGAGTGACATCAATTCTTTTGAGCAGTATAAATACAGCATAGATGATCAAATTAAAAATACTGAGCTTACTTTTTTTGACTTGACGTATGAAAAAATTATTGAGCGTATGGGTCAGGTTGAAGAATTTTATGATGATCTTCTGGAGCAACCTTTTAATTTTTCAAAGAAGCAGGAGATTGATTTAAATTTTGAAACTACGCCCTATGCAGCAAATCTTGTTGAATTAAAACAACTATGGAGAACACGATTTAAATTAAATGCACTTCAAAATTTTGCTTCTAAAAAAGAAGATGAATTAAAACAATATAAAAAAGATTCCACCTTTAATTTAAGCTCGGATATTGAACTTGAAATAAAAGCAAGAAAAAATATCAAAGAAAATATGATTAGTTTTTTTGAAAGATTCAATGATCTTAAAAGAAAAAATTGGTTTTCATTTTACATAAATTCAATGGTGGTTCAATTTGATCCTCATACTTTTTATTTAGCTCCAAGTGATAAAGATCGCTTTGACGCTAGCATGTCAGGAAAATTTGAAGGAATTGGAGCAAGATTAACAAAAAAAAATCAGCAGATAAAAATTGTCGAAGTTATATCTGGAGGTCCAGTATGGAGAAATGAATTATTAGAGATAGGGGATTCAATTCTAAAAGTAGGCCAGGAATCTGAGGAGCCAGTAGATATATCGGGAATGGTTCTAGATGACGCTGTAAAGTTAATAAAGGGACCAAAAGGGACGAATGTTTATTTAACCGTTAAACGAGTTGACGGAACTATTGAGGTTGTAACTGTAACGCGTGATATTGTAATACTTGAAGAGACTTATGCTAAATCATCTTTAATAAAGGACCAATCTGGGAATTATGGATTGATTGAGCTTCCTAAATTTTACATTAATTTTCAAGATTACAACCAACGTAATGCGGCTACTGATGTAAAGAAAGAATTAGAGCAACTCAAAAAAAATAATGTTAAAGGAATTATTCTTGACCTAAGAAATAATGGAGGAGGGTCTTTAAAAACTGTTGTTGATATGACAGGTTATTTTATTGAAGAAGGTCCTGTAGTACAAGTAAAAAGTACTGGAGGCAGAAAGGAAGTATTGAGGGATACAGATCCGAGTATTATTTGGGATGGACCCCTTGTAATTCTAGTTAATGAGTTCTCAGCTTCTGCTTCGGAAATTTTAGCTGCAGCCCTACAAGATTATAGTCGTGCTATAATATTGGGGAGTAAACAAACATTTGGAAAAGGAACAGTTCAAAATATTATTGACTTAAATAAAATGATATCTGGAGGAACTTATGGTGATTTAGGTGCGCTTAAAGTAACCACAGATAAATTTTATCGTATCAACGGGTTGACAACACAATTGGAGGGAGTAAAGAGTGATATTGTTTTTCCAGATCGATATGCAATGGTAGATATGGGTGAAAAAGATCAAGATAATCCACTATCATGGGATCGGATAACGCCAGCTTTATATTCACCACTACCAAAATTTTCCAACTATGATTATTCAGTTGAAAGAAGTAAACAAAGAATAAAAGAAAATCCATTTGTTGAGCTAATTGAAGATCAAGCAGCATGGATAAAAAAACAACAGGATGATTCTCGATTTTATTTAGATTATGAGTCCTTTAAATCCAACAGAGAATCCAATAAAAAATATGCTGATAAGTTTAAAAAAATATTAGAATTTGAATCCAATTTAATATTTCAATGGCTCCCAGAAGCCAACTCAGTTAAAGTACCTAATAAAGATTTGATTAAAAAAAGAGAGCGTTGGGAAGAATCATTGAAAAAAGATTTATATATAGCTGAAGCAGTTGAAATTCTAAAGGATCTTTCCAATCAAATTAGTGTAGGAAAGCCAATTGCTCAGCTTAAAGAAAAATAGCCTGGAGTCTCAAAGCTTCTTTCAACGTTTCAAAAAAGATACATGGGCAATTGTGAGTAGTTCTTTCATTATTCTAATTTCATTATTCGCAATTTTTGCATATTTAATAGCCCCTGATAATACTAAATTTGCAAATCAAATGCACTTATCTATCCATTCAAAACCTCCTGGGTTTTCTTGCAAAATGCTGTTAATTCCGAGATCGAATGAAGACTCTCAATCATCTATTTTTTTTGGAAATATTAATATGAGTGAAGAAATTCCTGTTAGTGAAATCCAATGGACATCTTCAAGTATTCAATATAAAAGGTATGGAAATTTATCAGATTATTTTGAACAGGTTTCTTTTGATCAATTCCCAAAGGCCAAAAATAAAACGGATATAGCTTCTAAATATCTTTATAAAAAAACCTTTTTATTAGGGACAGATAAATATGGACGTGATTTATTGAGTAGACTTCTTGTAGGCTCAAGAATATCAATTTCTATTGGCTTTGTAGCAGTTTTTATTTCTCTTGTTATAGGAGTCTTTTTGGGAGCAATCGCAGGATACTTTGGTGGTTGGATTGATCGTTTAATTCTTTGGCTTATCAATGTGGTGTGGTCTATTCCAACTTTACTTATGGTCATTGCAATTACTTTAGCTTTAGGCAGGGGTTATTGGCAGGTATTTATTGCTGTGGGACTTACTATGTGGGTTGAAGTTGCACGTTTAGTTAGAGGTCAAGTGAAATCCATTAAACAAGATCTCTTTATTCAGGCTAGTACTGCCCTGGGATTTTCTTCAACCAGAATCTTGGTATACCATGTCTTACCACTAGTCATTTCACCCCTAATTGTTATTTCTGCGGCAAATTTTGCGAGTGCTATTCTGATGGAAAGCGGCTTGAGTTTCCTGGGTATAGGGGCACAACCCCCAATGCCAAGTTGGGGAGGTATGGTAAAAGACCATTTTCGTTATTTATTAGTTGGGAAACCTTATTTGACAATATTGCCTGGTTTTGCTATTATGAGCCTTGTATTGGCCTTTATGATATTAGGAAATAGTCTTAGGGACATCTTAGACGTCAGAAATTGATTACATTAAGATAGACGCTGAGAGTCAAAGTTTAAGTAGATAAATAACATTAGACTTAAAGCCATTAAATTTGATCCACCATAACTAATATAGGGAAGAGGGATCCCAATAGTCGGAACTAATCCTAATGTCATTCCAATATTGATAAAAAAATGTATAAATAGCATACCGGCAAATGCATAGGAGTAGACCCTTCGAAATGTACTATTTTGTTTTTCTGCCCTGTAAACAATTCGAAATATTAGTAAAGTATAAAGTGATATCAGTGAGAAACTTCCAAGAAAACCCCATTCCTCTCCAATCGTACTGAAAATATAATCAGTGTGTTGTTCTGGAACAAAGTTTCCTTTTGTTTGCGTTCCATTCAGATATCCTTTACCTAAAAATCCTCCAGATCCAATGGCAATTTTTGATTGGTTAATGTTATAACCAATTCCTTTAGTATCTGTTTCCAAACCCAATATAATATTGAATCGATCCCGATGACGTTGTTCAAAAATGGAGTTGAAAATAAAATCAACCGAGAAAGTGAAAAAAACAACGGCTCCTAAAGTAATTAAAAAGGGATTTAATTTGGTTTTTGATTTTTTTGTTAAACGGAAAACAATGAGTATTATAAACCATGCAACTAGACTAACTATTAGGGGTTTCAGGAGTAAAGTTGTAATGAAAATAATGACAAGTCCTAATACAATAAAAAGCCAACGCATGTCCAGCCCCTCACGTATAAAAACAAAAAAAAGTCCAAAAAAAACTAATGCCGATCCAGGATCTGGTTGAAAAACGATTAAAATTACTGGTATTAAGATAAGCAGTGAAACTTTAAAAAGATATTTCGTTCTTCGAATATCTGTTTGAATACCGCTTAAGAAATCAGCAACTATTAGAGATGTAGTAATTTTTACAAATTCTGCAGGTTGTAAACTAAATCCTCCGATAGTATACCAAGATGTAGCACCTGAAATTTTTTGTCCGAAAACAAAAAGCCCAAGAAGACTTAAAATGGAAAATATGTAAAAAATAAAACTAAGATGTTCAAAAAAATTTGATTTGATATTTAGTATAAAAGGAAAAATTAAAAGACACCCTACAAAAATCCAAAACTGTTTTCCTACAACAGTAGATAGATCCCACAGTAACGATGTACTTTGTTCATATGTTGCTGAATAAATATTAAGCAAGCCGAAGCTCACAAGGGAGATGTAAATTAATACACTCAGCCAGTCCAATCGAAAAAACAAATTATTACTCATTGATATCAAATTGCTCACCTGAAAAGGGCTTCACATATTCACTAATCAAACTTCCGTTAAGCATTTTATTTTCTAGCCAGGTTCTTTTCACTTCCCCTTTCAAATATTTTTCAATCATGAGACTTGCAATAGGAGCAGCCCAACGTGCTCCCCAATATCCATTTTCAACAAATACTGCAATTGCAATTTTTGGATCTTCTTTTGGTGCGAAAGCCAAAAATATAGAATGATCTGTAAGCTGTGTTTTTTCTCCATTTAGTCGAATAAAATTCTCCGCAGTACCTGTTTTACCACACACCTCAATTCCTTGAATTTTGGCAACCCTAGCAGTGCCTTTTTCAACAACTTGATGCATTCCCTCGATAACGGTATCAAAATGACGAGATTCAATAAGCGTATGATTTTTACTAAATAAAGAATCGCCAATGATTTTATCATTTGGTTTTTTAAAATGAGGTTTAATATAATATCCTCGATTTGCAATTGCGGCTGTAAAATTTGCCATTTGAATGGGTGTAGCAAGAATTTCTCCTTGACCGATAGCGTTTGAAATCACAGTTGAAGGTCCCCAGCCTCCTTCTTTATACCAGCGATCATAGTATGAACTACTTGGGATGAATCCTTTTTTTCCAATAGGGAGGTCATAACCAAGATAATTTCCCAAACCAAAATGTTCTAAATGAGTTTTCCACCTATCAAGTCCAACAGAAGCTGTTGAATCTTTGTCAATAATTTTAACATAGGTTTTGGCGAAGTAACTATTGCAAGAATTGTAAATTCCTTTTAACAAATTATTTCTTGAACCAATTTGACAATGACACTTCATAAATGCACCTTTAGCATAATAGTGTCCTTTATTACAAGAAAAAATAGTTTCGGGTGTAATTACTTTTTCCTGAAGAGCAATAAGTGCATTCAATGTTTTAAAAGGGGATCCAGGAGGATACTCAGCTTGCAAACCCCTATCAAATAAAGGTTTTGCTATAGTATCATTGACCAAGTTATTAAAATTTTCAGACCGGGTACTACCAACTAATAAATTAGGGTTATAGCTTGGTGCTGTAACCAATGCTAAAACTTCTCCTGATGAAGGTTCGATAGCTACAATACCACCTCTTTTATTTTGCATCAGTGATGCTCCATAAGTTTGAAGTTGAGCGTCTATTGTTAATGTTATATTTTTCGCAGCTTCAGGTCTAGAGTCGTGAGCTCCCTCTTCGTAAGAGCCAATGATTCTATTAAATCTATCCTTTTGAAAAAATTGGAAGCCTTTTTTCCCTTTTAGAATAGATTCGTAGGTTTTCTCAATTCCTTGACGTCCAATCATTTCACCTAGGACGTAATCGTTTTTAGTTTTAATTTCGGAAGGATTAATCTCACTTGTATATCCTAAAATATTAGAGGCAATAGGAATGCTGTAATCTCGTATTGTTTTCTTTTGAAAATAAAAGCCTGGATATTTCCATATCTTTTCCTGAAATAGAGCTTGCTTTTCTTTACTTATTTGACGTGATATTACAGAAGGTTTTTTGGATGAAAATCGTCTAGCGTCACTTAATCGAGAAATGATTTTTTTTTTGGAGAGTTTTAAAAAAGAAACGAGTTCTAACGTATCAAAAGCAATAATATTTTCAGGAATTATCATCAAATCATAAACAGGTTGATTTGCAACCAAAAGGATCCCGTTTCTATCGTAAATTAGACCCCTTGTAGGGTAGATAGGTCTCTTTTCTAAAGCATTATTGAGAGAGAGTTCGTTATAGTTTTGATTATAAATCTGGAGGGAGAACAATTGAAGAAGAAACATCAATGAGCTTCCAAAAGTAAAACTCAACAAAACGAATTTTTTCATCATTTTCTATTCGGATAAAAATTTAATGTAATTACCATTAAAATTAATGAAAATAATGAAGTGAATATTGTGTTTTTTGTGATAAGTAGAATTGCATCAAGACTGAAATAAATTAAGGTAAAATAGATTAGATGATGTATTACGGTAAGTAAAACCAAAAAAAAGAGTTTATTCAAAGTTCTTGAATCACTAAAATAGCTTTGGGGCAGTTCCATGGTATTACCAAAAGAATATCTAATGATTAGAGGTCTTAAAAAGCCGATAGTTAATGAAGCAATAGTATGAGCACCACCCGATTGAGAAAGAAAATCAATTAAAAATCCAAGCAGAAAAGAAAGCAGAATAAGCAAAGTTTGATTACTTTCAAATCGATAAAAAATAAAAAAAAGTAAATAGAGTATTGGATTTATTGATCCAAAAACCTGTAAATGGTTAAACAGCACAACTTGCCCGAATACTAGGGTTATAAAAGAAAGTATAGAGATGAGAGAAAAAAAATTCATTGTGAAATTTTCTTTTGAAGTGATTTAAGTTCTTGGGAGTCTAAATTTTCTAAAATGTAGGCATAATAGATTTGTGAGGGATCATTAAAAAGTGTAGCATCTACTGAATAATATCCGCTACCTTTCATTTTTTCGAGTTTTGAAATTTTTCCAATTGGAATTCCCAAGGGGAAATAAGATGACATACCCCCTGTAATAATTGTATCTCCTTTAGCGAGACTTGCATTTGAAACGATATCTTCAATTTTGAATTCAAGTGGATTTTTACCAGACCAGACTAGAGATCCAAAAGCAGGATTCTTATTTGTTCTAACATTTATTTTTAAATCCTGATTTAGGATTGAAATGACATTTGAATAATTTTTAGTTACAGAGTG
>MDTG01439131.1_pt1 | contig 23973 bp, 30 predicted proteins | sample 811421 | NCBI WGS metagenome assembly MDTG01 (sample SAMN05326645, study PRJNA326480) | marine metagenome | isolation source: seawater | place: Pacific Ocean: South East | collected 2011
CCGTAGAAATCCAAACCGACAAGGGCAGGATTTCATTGGATGCTGAATCGCTTGAAGGCTACAATTTCTATGTCAATAGAGACGAAACAGGAACTTTTGAGCAGGATTCCACGATTGATAGGGACGAAATTGCAGAAGCGTTCGACTTCGGCAAGGTCAAATCCGAAACCTTGTATATCAACGATTGATGGCGAGAAGCAGGAAGCAACGGGGCGCGTTAGCGTCAGGAATTACGTTTGCCTTTTTCATGGGTGAGGCAATCATCCATTACAACATGGGACAAAAAGCGGATAATCCTGACCACAAATTCGAACTACCTCCATTGCCTGAACTTGGAAAAATGGCATTGGTTGTAGGTGCATTCAGTATTTTAAGTGGAGCGGTAATTGGTATGGTGGATTGATGTGAATAATTAAATTTGGCAATGCGTATTTTCGCGTTAGCTTTATTCACAAAAATTCATCAATGGCAAAATTTCCCCACGAGTTTTCGATGAAGAGATATAATCTCATCGAAACAGACTTGAACGATGACGCAACGGAAGCGTTAGAAGAATTTGAAAATTTTCTTTCTCACCTGACTTCTCTTAAACAAAAAGCAGGAGAAGATTGGGTCATGACCAAGGCTCAACAGAAGAAAATCAATCGTTTGTCAAGAGCCGTATGTACTGAAATCGAGTTCATGGTAGAGGAGGCATTCGAACCGACACCTCCCAAGGCAAAGGAGCAACCAAAAACACCCGAAAAGGTTGAAGCCAAGGAGGAGGCTCCAAAACCCGAATCAAAGCCGTCAGAGGAGTCTGACTCATCCATTTACGAATTTTTCGGTATTTGATGGAAGGAGCATTTATTTCCCTGAATCAACTTGCTTATGGTCAACCCACCATTGAGCAACGTATGATGATGGACGATGGAACAGAGTTTCGTGACCACGTAAAACTCTTTGAGAACGAACCCTATCCCGAAAATGTCTCCGCTGAAGCAAAAAAAGAGACTTATGAGGTGGTATCCAAAATTGAAAAGTTGCAAAACCCTGAATGGAGAAGTCGATGCTTTTTCATTGACAAACAATTAGGGAAGTATTTGAATGGATATGCTCAAAAGGCAGGGATGAATTCATTCAAAGAAATTTTTGACCAAGTAAATGAATTGTACTTGAATAGTCTGATTTATCATGTCAAATTTCATTACAATCGAATTAGACCCAACCAACTTGGGTACTATTTGAAAATAAAAGTACCCTCGGCTACCACAAGAACAGGGCACACCCCGTCTTACCCTTCAGGACATACCCTGCAAACCCATTTTTACACTCGACTCATTTCAGATGTTATGGACGTTCCGTGGAGTGATGAACCAACAAGAGAAGTTGCCGCATCTCGAATGTCCATGGGGATTCATTTCAAGTCAGACAATGATTTTGCCGTAAAAATTTCAAACTATCTTTTGGAGACAGACGAATACCTTAAATTAGTGGACGAAATCAAGAAGCAACTGAATGTTTGAGACCTACCAAGAAACACCTGATTTGTCCCCTCGTGAGCGGATGGCAATTTGCAAGAAATGCCCGCTTTATGATGCGATGTTCGGGAGATGTAGGGAGTGCGGATGTTTTTTGAGAGCCAAAACCCAACTCGCAGGTGAAGAATGCCCTAAAGGTAAGTGGTAATGAAAGTAGGAACGAAAATTTTGTTGGTTTTTGGGTCTGTTTTGATTGTAGGCGCGGTGGTCTACACGGCCATACCAAGAGACGAGTTAGCTATTGCATAAGTGGAGTTTACCCTTGAAACGGCAGGAAAGCCGACCCCCCGACCTCGCTTCAATGGACGTTTTGCGTATATGCCAAAACCTTATGAGGAATATCAAAAAAGCCTGATTGCCTTGTTAAAGGAACAGGGTGTGCCGAAAGCAGATTATTGCCATATTCACTTGGTTTTTCACTTTGCCTATCCCAAAAGCACTCCGAAATACAAACGATTAGATGGATTTCCCCTTCGAAGTAAGTTTGACACAGACAATCTCGCTAAAGGGGTAATGGATGCGTTGCAAAAGGCGGACATTATTGAGGACGACCGACAATTGTGTTCTCTGAAAGTCGAGAAGTATAGAACAACACAAAACGACAAGATTTACGTGAAATTATGGGAGTGTTAGACCCTACAGACATTCAGAATTTCATCAACAGAATTATTGATGAGATTTGCGACCACTTTGGTGTGCATAGAGAACTTGTGTTTGTTTCCCGAAGCAAAGACGAGCGGAGGATGAATGCAATCATTACAATTGTCTTCTTTTTGAAAAAACACACGATTCTATCGCATCGAGAAATTGCAAACATTGTTCAAAAAGATGTGTCATCAATTTCCAAATACTACAAATTCTGCATAGATTTGGATGACAAAATACCTCAACACAAGAGGATTTTGGAAGCGATTGACACATTACAAATATGAGCGAAGTAAATACCCTTGACGACATTGTATTGGAGGAGCAGGAAAACCCCAATTTTGCAGATGTAGTCAACTATAATCCTCTTGCAGACAACGTAGAGGAAAAAGATTATCAAAGAGCCAACATTGCAGGAGCACAACGTCTTCCTGAAATCGAAGAACCTACTTTCGTACCTCCTTCCCTTGAAGACATTCGACCTGAAATGTTTGGGGGGAGTGATGGAGAAGATGAGGACGAAATCTTCGGAAAGGAGCGTATCAATGACCTTCCTAAAGGGGACAAGAAAAAAGCCGCCAAACAGATGGCGGAGATGGTTTTAGAAGGCTACTCAAGCATTTGCTCATTTGCGGGGAACTTCGCAAATATGAATGAGGGTCAACTTTTGCAAATGCAGACGGAGGGCAAGATTGACCTTCAAATGCCTATTCCTGTTAGCCCACAAGAACGAGTTGGGGTGGTGGACTTTGTTCAAAGTTACAATAGCCAAATCGATGAGGCTATGGAGGTCACGGACGAATTCAAAGACAATGTAAGGGACCCCATGACCCGAATTTTTGAAAAGAAAGGGGTCGGCATGACAGATGAGCAGTTTTTGCTTGTCATGTTTGGTAAAGACATAATTACAAAAACGGCGACTACCATTGCATTGAAGCGTCAATTGACAAGGACCTTGGAATTGGTTTACGACCAATATCAGCAAGCAGGTTCAATGCCACCACCTCCGCCCGTTACTCCACCCCCTGCACCACAACCTCAAGCACAAAATTCACCGCCCCCTGCGCAGGAGGAAAGCAGAAGAGATAGGCGGAAGAAGGCGGCCAAAAAAGGGAAAAAGGCAAAAATCGTGGCACCAAATGATTAAGGCAGTCGTAAACATCGACATCGGATGTTACGAGCAGATTCAAGAACCTTCATTTGAAAATCCCACTTGGGACTTTTACACCCTTACTGACCTCGAAGGCAGGGAACATCGGAAGTGTACAAATGAATACTTTTTTGAACCTGTCGTAGTCGATGAAGAATCACTTGATGGCTTGAGCAGTAAGCGCAAAGCAAGCTATTACAAAGCCAAGGCGTTGTCATTGCTTGAAAGGGAAACGGGTATTGATTATGACATTGTAATTGTCATTGACGGCAACATTCAAATCACGGGCGACTTGGATGCATTCATAGATGAATACCACAACAATTTTGACATCTCAATGACTCGTCACCCCGATTGCTCAAGCTATTTACACGAATCCCAAAAAATTCAAGAAATCAAAAGCAATTTTGGAGGCACAGGGGTTGTAATTGAAACAGAGGAAAACATGGAAGAAACATTGGATGAAATGTCTCGTCGAGGCTACAAATTCAACAATGGATACCATGAGACGGGAATAAGTATTCGTAGCAATACAAAGCGTACAAAAGCCTTTGAGAAGGCATGGGCAAAAAACTATTTGCAGTTCGCCACCAAAAGGGACCAACCCTCATTGGCATTCACAAGGTGGGAAAAAAAGAGCATTCAATTCAACACGATTGAAAAGTCCATTTTGAACATTTCATCGCCATTTTCGTGGCATCCCCACAAATACAACAAGAATGACTAAAGCGGTAGTTACATACAATTTTGGGGACTATGATGCATTGAAGTGCCCTGAATGGTCGGATGCAGAGTGGGATTTTCTTGTGTTTACCGACAAGCCCGAATATCAAGTGGAAGGATGGGAAACCATCACATTACCTGAAAAATGGGATGTCAGTAATGACCCCAAGCGCAGGGCAAACTACGTGAAATACAGAGTGTTCAATTTGCTCGCTGAATTGAAAAAGGAATACGACTTGGTGGTTGTCATGGATGCGAATATGGTGGTCGTTGGACCCCTTGATGATTTTGTCAACATTTTCATGATGAGTTCGGTAGACGGGGTAGTGTTGAAATCAAATCGGGAATCAGTTTATGAAGACCTCGAATACTGCGAAAAGTTTGACAAAGACGATTCTGTCACCCTCCAAGAGACGGCTCTGTATTTCCGAGAACAAGGGTATCCCCCAAAAGTAAATGACTACTTTCAAACAGGTATTTCTGTGCGAAGAAATTCAGGAGCATGGAGAATGATAGAGGAAAGGTTTCAAAGCCATTACGCAGGTTATACGAAACGAGACCAACCAATGATGAATTTTATCCATTGGAAATATCCCTTCCTTGACTTGAACATGGTGGACATCAAGGACATAGGGGAGTTCATTCGATACGACAAGCACACATTTGAAAAAGATGGCGTTTACTCCACCTAAAATTTTGATTGGAGCACCAACTGCCGATGTCAAAAATTATTGCGCGGAGGATTGGGTGAAGAATGTCAAAGAATTCTTGTATCCCACAGACGTAGATGTTTTCCTTGCAGACAATAGTGAAAAGGCAGGAAACGAAGAGTACCTGAAAAGTTTAGGGGTTGATTCTGAACGTGTGAGATTTAGCCTTGCAGAGCCAATCATTAGCCGCATTACCAAAAGTCATAACCTCGTAAGGAAAAAGGCATTAGAAGGCGGCTACGACTTTCTTTTGCACCTTGAGTCGGATATTTTTCCTCCTCACGATGTGCTTTTGCGCCTTCTTGCGCATAGGAAGCCTGTCGTTGGAATCAGCTACGACATATTTGATTGGCAAGACCGCGAACCTGTTATGCTTCAAGTAGAAGAGGAATATGACGGAGAGCCAAGCGGTGCAATCATAAGGGGTAAATACAATTATACCGCTTACGATGGAACGCTAAAACAGGCATGGGCGAATGGGATTGGATGTGTTCTTCTTCACAAAAGCATTCTTGAAAAGTTTGAGTTTCGCTTCGATGAGGATAGAGATGGATTTTGTGATAGTTGGCTTGCTTACGATTTAAGAGAAAAAGGAATACCGATGTATGTTGATACCTCGATGTATGCTCTTCACCGAAATATGGATTGGAGACATTTTGGGGACGACTTTGTTTCACAAGTACACTAATAGAATGGGAAAGACAAAAGAACTTTTGATGAAAGAATTGTCGAAAGACAAAGACACCAATCAACAAAAATTTGCAGTCTTTCAAGCGCGTATTGAGCGTAAGAAAGCCTACATCAAAGCGATTGATTCGTGCATTGAGGAAATGAAAAAATTCGCCAATAATGCCCTTACTTCCGATTTGGATAGAGCAAAAACATGGGTTGAAATTTTCGAAATGCAAGAAAAGTCCATGGCACAAAGACAGGTTTTAGGTCAACACATCAGCTATCTGACCCAATTAAAAGAGTTGGAGGATGAGCAGAATCTGTAAATTAGGTGTTGCCGTAGGCAAAAAAGGGATTGGAAAGACGTACCAAACCACGGAGATGATGAAAAGCTATGTCCGAGGTGGAAATGGTGTGAAACCCCGTCGTGTTCTCATTTTGGACGTAAATGATGAGTTTGAAGAATTCAAGGCAATGAGTTTGAAGGACGTTGAAATCTTCAGCGTTCACCCTCGCGTAGAGATAAGACGAATTCGCCCATTCAAAGATGATGGGAGTCGCATGACATTGCGTGATATTGCCGACGCTTTGTATCTCATTCTTGAGAAGTATAGAGGTGGTCTTCTTTTAATTGAGGACATCAATAAGTACATCTCGGACCATCTGCCAAATGACCTTGTTGGCGCGATTTGCACGAATCGCCATACGAATACGGACATCATCATGCACTTTCAGTCTATCGGCAGAATTACATCAAAGATTTGGCAAAATTTGAATTGGATTCGTTTCCACAAGAACTCTGATGCAGTAGAAAGACACAAGAATAAGTTCCCTGACAAGATTGATTTGTTCAGTATTGTCGAAAGCATGGTCAACAAACGATACTACGATGGAGACAACCGATTTTTTCTGTACGTCGATGTAGACGAGGAGAAGATTTACGGAAACTACGACGAGGCGTTATTTGATTATGCGGTCGATGAGTATTGCTCGATGAATCATCGTCAAGTAGTAAAACCATACATCAACAAAAGAAACGAAAAAGGAAAGAAAGTGTATTCACCCGAACAGGCTATTTCAGCCGCCAAGGAAGTATTCAAGAAAAACTTCTACCGATAATTCACAATAATTCATCTCTCCCTTGTTAGAAACTGAATTCAGACGTGGGGGTTGATGTTTTTCAATTTCGAAATTTCTAATTAACCGCTATATTTGCAACGAAAATCTTTGGAAAGATGGACAAAAAAGAAATCAGCAAAGTCGCATTGACTATCGTCTTTACGGCATTAGGTGTTGCAGGAGGTATGCTCCTGTATGACCGCGTTTTACGCAAGTAATCAAAGCAGAAATAAGTTCCCCCCGTTGGTGCGGGTCAGAGAATTTGCCGAGAGCATTTGTGAGTGTTTAATCAGTTTTCATTTTAATCGAAATAAAAATCATCATGGACTACAATAAGTATTTCGCCCAAGCAGAGGAGGAAGCTAACGAAAGCTACCTCAACTATGGTGGATACCCTTCAGTCGATGCTGACTTCGACGATTATGTGGAAGCCGCAGGTGGTTCTTACATGAACCAAACAGGTGGTCCTGCAATGGGCGGTGGTGCTCCGACATCACAACCCTACATCATCACTATTAGCAACACGACGACTAACTCCGTCGGCTCCAACATCATTGGTAAGGCATTCGCCAACATCACTGCGGGGGGCAATGGTATCAATTCAGGTGTTACATACACCATGGGTATCAGCGGAACAACCTACGTCGAGTTCTTGTACCAACAATTGAACAAGCCATTTATCGTAGGTTTAACCTACGTTGATGCATCTACACAGGCCCAAGCCTTGAAGACGCTTCAGTTGAAAGTACGTGACACTAATGGTAATGTGCAGGAAAGAACCATCGTTCCCACGGTGGACCCCTACCAGCAACAGACAGACATCCTTGCAATTCGCCAATCTTGGCGTTGGGATGGCTTTACGTCTATTGCGGTAGACCTGAACGCTTCGGCGGCTGCGACCTTCTACTTCTACCCATCCGAAAACGTCAACCTCACTCGCGGACTTGCGGGTCAGTCAGTCGCTCGCGGCTACGGCAACCCGAATGTTGTCCGTCAAGACAAGGTTGTACTCGGTCAGGGTGTCGCGGAGGCACTTCAGCAGGGTTAATCTTACCATTAACAACATGGAGAAGGCGAGGGAAATTTTTTCCTCGCCTTTTCTTATTTTAGTAGCAAAATTTTGACTTTATGAATCTTTACGCATATATCGCCTCAAATAATCCGCGCAAAGCCAATATGCTCTTGCGAAACAACGGGTTTGGAGAGGGAAAAACAACAAGCGAAATTGAGCGAAGATTAAAGCAGTATGTAAGGGAAGAGAAGGATTCTGCCCTCAAAGAGATGGCTAAAATCCATCCTGATAAGGAATTGTTGATTGGGGATGGCGTAACTCGGCAGTTGCTGAATTACACGGGAGCAGACAAACATCGCAATTACATGGGTGAGCAATTCATTCAAAACCTTGACACGACGACATACTACGGCCCAAAATCCGCCCAAAATCCCTATCGCCCTATTGCTCCTGACTATTTTAATAACGCGATTGGAGTGGATAATGCGCAATTCCCCATGAACAAATCGGCATCGGTGACAAAAGAAGACATCAAAGCCGCAGTTGCAGAGGCAAATGGCTCAACCACCCAAAAGGCAGGGATGAATCTCAACTTGAGTCAATCTGAAATTTTGATGCTTGCAGGATTCCTCTTTCTTGGATACATGATTGGAAAGAAAGGGCTATGAACAATAAAAGAGAAGCGGCAAAGGTATTAGCGCAGGTCATCAACGAGCGCACCATCGAAGTTAGAGACGCTTTGTTTGATAGCGGAGTGAACATCAGTCCAAACGCTGATAAAGAGGACCTTGTAGATAGCGTTATTGAAAATTTTGGATTCAATAAGAGATTACAGAGAAAAATTGGAGGATTGGCCGTTGAAGTTCAACCCGACCTCATTTCGCGTATCCCCCAAAAATTCAGAGCGCAAAGCGGAAATAACAAATTGTCCGCTGAAGAAAAAGGTGCAATCGTAGATACAACAGGTCAAATCGCAGGTCTTTTTTTGGCAAATTTCTTGGCAGGAAAGCAAGCAGAAAAGCAAGCAGAACTTCAAGAGCAACTTCTTGAAGCACAGGCAAAAAGCGATTTGGCAAACGCTGAATTAGTCAAATCACAATTGCAACTTCAGGGACAAATTGGTGCAACAAAGGCGAGCATGACACCGCCAATGCGTCTCTTGACGGGTATTTTGCTCATCGGTGCGCTTGGAGCGGGTTACTACTTCTATATGAAGACCAAAAAATAATCGACTCTCATGCGCGAGCAAGTGGAAGATGTCGAGTTCGTCGAAGTCGAAGAAGTAGATGATGTTGTAGAAGAATACGACAAACTGCCTTCCGAGACAAAGGATAGCATTGCCAAAATTCAAGGCAAAAAAAGCATCTTTGAAAATGCTGAAACAAGTACATATCTTCTTGGCGCGGCTTTAGGAGGAGGTTATGCCGTTTACAAGGGCAAAAAGGTTTTGCTCGGAGTGGCTTTTGGCTTGATTACCGCATATTTTTACCTTGAATATCTCGATAAACCCTCAAAGAAATCAGAATAATGTTGACTGCGAATCAATTTCATAAGCAAAGCGGCATCAGGATGGAGTTCCAAGACTTCCTCGGTCGCATGAAAGAAACCTTTGGAGAGAACTTCATGGAAAAGGTAAATGAAGGAAAGGTTAAACTTCAAGAGGTGCAGAAAGCCCTCGGCCTCAAGGTGACAAAAAAGGAAGATGTCAAAGATGAAAACTCTTCGAAGGCACAAACCGCTAAAATCCAAGCGAGGCGCAAAATCGTCCCCAAAAAGGTTTCTGTGACAGGTAAGTCAGGAATGAAGTGTGCGTCTTGTCAGGACGCTAAAAATGCGTCAGGAGATAAAAAACAGAGCAATGCCGTTAGGAACGTTGCGATTGTAGTTGGACTTGGCGCAGTCGTTTATTGGGCAATGAAGAATCGTAGATAATGGAAATAGAGGTTTACATTGGTAGTCAGCCGACGACTTTAATCATTCCGATTGAAACTGCATCGGAGCACAAAATAGGGATTCGCGTGAAATCAGCGGAACATCCCAATACGGCCTTTGTAGACAGATACAAGACCATTATGGGTCAGGTAGAAATTCAGGTTGGAATGCCTGTTGCACCTGAAAAAGCTATTGTAGAAGTTTACAATGAGCCAATGGGCCTTATTCCGATGAGAGGTGGGTTCAGAGTAGGTGATATTATCCAACAACCTCTGCAAGACCTTCCTCAATGCATCAACTACTCCAATCCAAAAATAAGAGAGGCGATTCCCTTTTTCACTCAATTCAGCGCAATCGCAGGGTATGCGGATGCGGGGGACAAAATCTATTACGACAAAACGTATCAGTATGTAATCAAATACATGGATAGCATTCCTCAAGCGCGGGAAACCCCTGCCCGTATCCATGCCGAGGAGGGTTTCATAGAGGTGAGTGCTGAATACTTCAGAAACTACACCATTCCTATGAGAATGGCCGTACTACTTCACGAATTTTCACATTATTGGTTGAATCGTGATATTGATAGCGAAATCGAGGCTGATTTGAATGGTCTCGCCCTGTACTTGTCTTTGGGTTATCCTCGGATAAGTGCTTTCAATTCTTTTACTCGCGTCTTCATGAATGCCCCAACTGCCGCGAATAAGGAAAGAATGGAAATTATCAAAACTTTTATCAGTAATTTTGATGCAGGGAATCCTCCTTCGTTTGGAGAGCCTTTGGCGGCTTTAAGCCAACAATGTCAAAACAGAATTGGATGAGTTTTAAGAATAATATCGGAAGTCCTTTTAGACCTGCGGTTGACCCATTTGGAGGCAGGGGCAGAAGCGCAGGATTAAATCATGGAGGGCAATATAGCGTTGACTATGTAGTCGAAAAGCCAAAGACTACAAGAAAGCAGAAACCAAGGACGGCACCTACTTCAGGCCAACGTCCGTTTATGCGTTCGGCACCCCCCGTTGCGGCTCCCCGTCCGACCAAGCAAGAAGTTGCGAAAATGAAGTCGGCTTCGGGTATTGATGATGTCAGCGTGGACAATGAAAACTTTGTCAATTTATCGGGTAACAAAAAGCGTGATATTGAAAGGGGCTTGGCTCGCTACACTTGCGTAAAGACGGCTCATGGGTCAGGAAATGAAGACTCATGCAACGGCTTTCATGCGATTTGGCAAGCAAGCAATGTAAAAAATTGTGGTGCTCCCGTCATCGCATCAGCAAGATTGAAATTGGACCAATGCGCAGGTGCTCAAGGCGGTGATGTAGCGCAATGCACGGATGGGCTTGCGGATTATAGAGGTTTGGACAAGCGGCAGACTCGGCTCTATGTTCAAGAAGTGGCAAATAAGTGGAGAAATGAACTTGACAATGCGGTAAATGTCTGTCTTTTGAGTGAAGGCACCAACGGAGACCGAGATGACAATACAATTTATGGATGCACCAACCGAAATGCCATCAATTACAATCCCTCCGCCAACTACGATGATGGCTCTTGCGAATTTGGCACGGATGACACTCCCCCTGACGGCAATTTTGACCAAATTGACGATTTAATCAATCAAAAGTTGGCCTCTTTCTTGGATGGGTTGCAGGGCAATCAATCTCCGACAGGAGGTGAAGAGAGTTTCGAAGACCAAATCGATTATGGCGCACCGATTGGTATGCCAACTCCACCTATTGCCCCGACAAAAGAGGCAGGATTGGGCAACATGAATCCCCTTCTTTTGATTGGTGTAATTGCCGTTGCGGGATTGGTTGTTTTTATGGCTAACAAAAAGCCTCAAATGGGTGCGGCAAAAACTATGGGATAATGAATGCATTTTCACCAACAATCGATGAGGGTGTTTGGGATAGTTTGATGGGTCAAACCTCGGCACCCATGCGGGCAGAATCAGCAAGTTCGTACAAGAATGCTGATGGAAACTTGGTGAGAGCCAAATTCAAGGCACCATTACGTGATGCGGTTAAATCTCTTATTTCATTCAATCAGCACAAATCAGGTCCCGTTCAATGTGACCGACTTGACGCAAGCATTGCAGAGGGAAATCGGTTGCTCACTTTAGACAAAAACTCATTAGAAAGCGAAGTCGAAAGAGAGGTTGATTTCAAGGTAACAAATGCTCGGCGCAAGTATGCCGCTCAAATGCTCAATCAATATACTGATGAGTTAGAGCGGAAGCGAGAAGCAAATTGCAGGGTAAGTGGCGACAAGGCTTTGGATTATGCACAACAAGGGGTAGACTCACAACTTACGAGTTTGGCGCAACCTTCTTTACCCTCTTCAACGCCTGTTGTCCAACAAGCAGGAATGGGAGGAAATCTTTTGATTTACGCGACAATTGGAGCAATTGCCTTCGCAGGATTCTTTTTCATTAAATCTACTATGGATAAAAAAGGCGGAGGTCCCGCCCCTGCCCCCGCACCCAAAACAACTGCAAATGCTTAACAGAGATTCTTGCGGGTTTTACTCTAACTTCAACATGGGCTTCCGTAATCAAGCAGGAAGTGCCGTTTGTGGGTTTAGCGGTTTTGCAGGGCGTGATGCTGAAGGATTTTTCAAAGGCGCACCAACTTCTCAACCCTATATGGCCGCTTCGGGCGGGCGAATGTGCCCGTGCGCAGGATGTGGTCACATCAACATTGATGCTGACCCATTTACGGGGATGGGACAACTTGCGTGTGCAAGATGTTGTAAGAGGCAACAAGCGGGCTTCCGTAGCGCATCAGGGGTGCGACCTTGCATTGAACATGGATTTGCGCGTTGTTCAGGCAGGGGCACATATATGCAATGCCGAAATCGATGCACAAGTAAGCCAAGCCCGAAAGTGGGTCAATTCAAAGGAGCCTGTGGTTGTGGCGGATGAGTAAATCACCTAAAATCACCTATTGGCAACGTGCAAGAAGGTGTTTGGTGGACAAGAAGAAAAATAGGGAATTGAAAGTAAGCAAGTTGAAATGGAACTTGCAGAAAATCATCGACAAAGACAAAGGGCACCTACGATAGGTGCCTTTTGTTTTCAAGAAATTTCTAAATGAGATTCCGTATTTTTATTGCAAATTTTCAAATCAACAATTATGAGAAGACAATTCAGAAATATGCATCATGGTATGCATGGCATGAAGAATATGCATGGCATGAAAAACATGGCGCACATGAAGAACCTACATGGCATGAAAAACCTCCACGGCTTCCGTGCCCAATCAGGCATGGGTGGCGGTACCGACTTTTATGCCGCAGGTACGCAAGCGGCAGTAGCCGCATTTAATGCAGGTGGAGTCAACGCTTTGTTGGCTTTCTTGGCAGGTTTTAACGCGGCACAAGGATAATTAGAAATCATGATGGCAGATAACAGCAAATTTGGTTTCAAAAACATGGCGCACATGAAAGGCATGGCGCACATGAAGAACCTTCATGGGTTCAGAAACCAAGCAGGAGATACAAGCACGGCTCAATTTTATGAAGCAGGTCGTATGGCCGCTGATGCGGCGTTCCAATCGGGCGGTGTAAACGCCTTGTTGTCATTCCTTGCAGGATACAACGCTCAAGACTTCACTTACGGAGGTGTAGATAGCCTCATGGATGACTTGAACTAAAACATGAAATTGTTTTCCCCTGACAAGACACCGAAGTATAGTGTTGCGCAACAGAATTGTTTAAGCGTACCATCAAAATCTTCGAGCGGCCAAAAATGGAAAGCGTGGCATCAAAACCTCGTAGCCTGTTTTGGTAAGTCAGGTGCGAACACTCTTTGGGTTGAGGCATGGGATAGGTATGGTCGTAGTGGCAATGCCTATTCTAATGACCTTGCCCAATATATGCAAGGTCAAGGCGTGTATTTGCCTGAAGGATTCGGGCAAAAGGCTTCCCTTACAGGGGCGAACATTACAAGTGCTTTTGGTGGATTTTTTAATGCTATGAAGTACATCAATATCGCCTTGGCAGGAGGTATTGCAATTGGATTTTTAATCCTTTTGTACAACATCATTATCAATCCTGACAAAGCCAAAGCCTCCCTCGGAGTCATTACTGAAGGAGCGATGCTTGCAACACCTCAAGGGAGAGCAATTACGGCAGTTGGTGGCAGTCAAAAAGCGTTACCACGATGAATGAGAAAAGGGTAAAACGAATTTTGCTCGGCCTCACCATGGTCGGAGTAGGAATTGTAGCATTTGGCTCGGTGCGACGTAAAAAGTTGTTGTACAAAGCCGTTCAAGATTCGGTGGATGCAGTTGCAGGAAATGTCAATAACCCATTTGGGGGCGGTGCTTCGGGAGCGGCCTGTACTCTTTCCCAAAGCAAAATCGACACCTTTGCAACAGAATTGCGCTCTGCGGTGGAGATTGTAAGCATTTTTGAAGGGGCTACCGATGAAGATGCAATCTTACAAACGATTGCAAGCATCGGCACCAACGCTTGTATGACACGGGTTTCAAATACCTATCAGACCAAGTATGGGGAGAATTTGAATCTTCGCATTCGCTCCGAATTGAGCGGCAAGGATTTACGGGACTATGAAACGGAAATTTTGAATTTAAGATGAAGAAAGATTTACCATTTTTGATTGGTGGTTTGGCATTGGGGGCCGTCGTTTTCCTTGTTTTCAAGGATAACATTTTGGGCAAGAAAGAGAAGTCAGCACCTGCACAAACCCCACCAACTACAGGCGGGTCTGTTAGCGGTGGCTCTGTAAATACGGGGATGAGCGCATCAAACCAAGGGATGCAAAGTCAAGCCCCAAGTACACAAACACAACAGGAACAAGCCGCGCCTCCCTATGAACTTGTCCCGATTGAACCACAATTAGTTGGTACCGAATACTATGAAAAAATGTTCGGTGGATGTTCTTTCCCAATTCTTCCTAATGCCTCAAATAGATGTGTTGAAAAACTTCAAGAGGCATTCGATGTAGAGCGCACGGGAAGTTTTGATATGGCAACGCAAGAAGCCTTTGACAAGTACATTGAAAATATGCCGAACCGCTCGCAAGGAGATTTTAAGGGATGGGGAATCCAAGGATGTATCACTTTTGACCCTGCAACAGGTAGCGAGACAAACACTTGTGGGTTGAATCATGACCAATATCTCGACATCCTCTTCAAGATGGGCATTCCACTTACAGACGAGAATCTATAACAACGATTGAATGAAAGATTTGTACAAAAATTTCAATGGCACGGAGAATTCTGACTTGGATTTAGACAAGATTCAGGATTTTGTGAACATGGAAGGCATGACGGGAAACTTGGTTGCAAATGAAAATTTGCGAGACTCTGCCTTTCAAAATCAAAGCGGAATTTCAGGCGCACCGAATAGTCCATTTGGTTCGGGTGGGTTAGGCTCTGTCACTTTTATTCCTGATATTGATTATAGCAGTAACCTTCCTTCAGGTTTTGCAACAGAGGCACAACAGGGCGCATCGACTTCTCCCCTGACCATTGCCGACCTTCCATCTTTATCGGCGGGGTCAACGAGTTCATCAGGCTCGGCAACTGCGGAATTGTGTAAAAAGCGCAGTTATCGCAAAGCCTATCCTGCGTTATGCGGAATGGTAAGAAATCAATCGTCAGGAGGAGGTTTTGGACAGGCCCTTGCCTCATTTACGCAGGGGTTAGGGAAGGGATTAGGCATTCTCAACAGGCAGGGGGAAGGACAACAAGCGGGCGTAGGGCCAAGTGGAGAAACCGCCTCAACTGCCGATGTAGTTCAAAAATGTACGCTTCATGGATTCCCGCGTTGTGAATCTTCGGGTACTCGTGCATCATGCACTACGGCTTGCCAAAGGAAAGGAACTCCTGATTGGCTGATTCCCACTTTGGTCGGATTGATTGGTATTGGAGTTATCGTGGTGGCAGTAGGAGGTGCCAAAAAGAAGCAAGGCACCATCGTTGTGCCGCCTGTAAAATCCGTAGGACAGACCTCATGAATAAAACCCAAGTCATTGCTCTAATTGCCGTGCTCGGACTTTCGTTCGGGCTTATTTCTTACATCCAAAAACAAAAGAGGTTCATTGAAACGATGGACTACGAGTTTGAAAATGTAAAGATTCAAGGCATAAACTCTCAAAACATCACCTTTACGTTTGACCTCGTTTTGGAGAATTTGAGCGCGTTAGACTTGAAGGTGTATGACATCAATTTTGCGGTGAAATGGAACAACACACGAGTAGGTTCCGTACAGACACCAAGAGCGTACATCATTCCCAAAAGAAGCACACAAGTAGTTCCATTGACTTTAACGCTCAATAGGTCTGAACTGACAGGAGCCGTAGCCGAGGCATTTAGTAACGTGGCAAATTTCTTGGGTGGGCTAATTAAAATCGATGGAACTATGTCAGTTGGCGCGGACGTTCTTACAATTCGGGATTATCCCTTTGAATATGAAGATACTGCCGCTAATTTAGTCGGATATTCAGTTTCTTCAATTATCCGATAAAATGAACGACTTCGTTAAAGACATTGCAAAAAGCGAGACCAAATCAGTCTTCAAAAAGGCGTTGGTCAACTTCGCCAAGAAAAATGAGGTGGAATGCACCTCAAATCAGCTTCTTATTCGAGCAAACGAGGAGGGAACGCCCTTTTATACTTATTGCATCAACTACGATGAAAAGAAGCGCGTGACTTTCAAAGAGGTTCTTGGCGTAAAGGTGGACTTCAAAAATAGAGAGCAAATTGCCGAGCCTTTTATCACAAAAACCATCAGCCGTTTGAGTGAAAAGCACTCATGCAAGGTGGATGATGTAAAAATTTATGCTTGCACCTTTGACAATAAGGCGCAAGAAATTTTCTTATTCGGTTATATCAACAATCACAAAATCGGGACAATTAGTTTCGATTGGTTATTCAGCTAATCATGCCAATAGACATTTTAGGAAACGAAATTTTTACGCAAACTTTAAGTGGAGTTGAAACATTGACCATTACCGAAGATGATGGTGTCGGGGTAATTAGTGTCCTGTGTACTTCCTCCACCGCAGTACAAATTACAGGAGGAGCAACGATTGACGGAAAGGCAAGTGAAGTAATTGAAGTAGGAGAAAACAACTCCATCACTATCAGCGCAAACACAGGTGCCTCATTAGGAACTTTGACAATTACCGCACCTTCGGGATGTACGGCCATTGTTGTAGCAAATCAGGGATAATGACAAAAATTGAATTAAGACGAAATGTTGTTGGTATCGTGGGAGTGGCACTTTCTTTTGCTCTTGGGGTAACACTTTATCAAGCCTTTTTGCTCGCAGATATGGCGGATGTGGAAAAGGAAGATTTATCTCAAGTCAAAAGAACACCACCTCCAAAGCCAAAACCCACCAAGCCGCAAATGAAGGAATTTTCAGGTCATGGTAAGGCCGTGGATGACAACAAAAATGATAGAGAAAGAGCGCAAACGACAAAGCGCATGATTCAAAATGCACCTTCATCTGAAATGTTGGGATGATGTCAAAAAAACAAGGAACAAAGAAGTTGTTGTATGCCGCTCTTGCCGCTATTGCGGGAGGAGGCATTCTCTATGCCGTTTTCAAAAATCGGGAGGAAGACGAGAAGGACACGAAAAAAGTTAAGATTGGCTCCTCTACAGGAGGAACGGGAACAGGTACCGACCAAGATTCCACCATTGACGAAACCATTACCGAGGGTGATGGTGGAGGCGGAGGTGGCGGCGGAGGCGGAGGAGGCGGTGGCCTTGGAGAAGGACTGCGTATGTGCCTTGGTTTGAATGAAGAGGCGGAGCGTGATGTTAAGTACGTCGCAGAGGGAGAAGAGTGCCCCGTAGAATTTCCCTACGATACAGAGGAACAAGTTGAAGAGGCTCAATACGATGCTTTCAGGTGTTATGACATTGATGAAAACAACGAACTTGTTGAGCAGGAAAAAGCACTTGACGAAGTATGTGGGGTAGATTATCCCGATTTTCCTTTTGAAAGTCGAAATGATGCATTGCTATACGCAGAATCACCAAGCGATTTTGAGGGGTGTACAGACCCCGACGCATTAAACTACAATGAGTTAGCCATTTTTGACGATGGGTCATGCGAGATGCCTGTTGAGGGGTGTATGCTTGAGGACGCTTTGAACTTTGACCCTGAAGCCAATGTAGAAGCCAACGACACCTGTGAATTTGAAGCAGAAGCAGTTTTAGGTTGTACAAGTGAAGAGGCCGCTAATTTCAATGCGGATGCAACTGCGGATGATGGCTCTTGTCAATTTGTGAAGACTTGTTGGGCGATGATGGATGACAACTATCAAATTTATTCTACAGAAGTAAATTTGCCATTTGAAGGTGCATCGTGTTATGATGATTTAGAGCCTATTATGGGTGACGTTGGTGGGTATTCCGTTTTCCGACTTGGTTATTATGATAACGAAGAGGATGCACAAGCATACCTCAACGGGTTCTCGGATGAGGTAGACGAAATTCAGGGAGAAGGAGAATTGGTGCCATGTTATTTCTTCGACTCCGAAACAGGTGATGTTTCATTCCAAGAATACCAAATGGAAGAGGGTGATTCGTGTTCCATCAATGACATCGGCAATTTAGTTTTCTATGATTCCGAGCAAGAGGCTACTCAAGGATACATTGACAACGTTCTTGCGCTCCAAACTCAATCTTGTTATAGCTACGATGCACAGGGAACATTTATTTTAGATGACCTGCCGTTTATTGCGGATGATGCAGAAAGCATTACAGATACCCTATCGTGTGAAGATTTAGGTTTCTTTGAATTGAGCGACGGCGGACTTGCAGAGGCAGAGCAAGCGTTCCAAGATGAATATGTGTCTGAAGAGCAGGTAGAGCAGGTTGTAGATTTTGAATTCGTGGACGATACGATGTCTCCTGTAGGGGGTGAAATCGCTAATCAGACTGACGCGCAGGGTTTGATTATTTCATGCCTTCCTGAAAATCACCCTGAATTAGGTGAAATTATTGCGGCATCGCTCAATTTGAGTTTTCCATTGTGGTGGGAGGATTTCAACGATTTCATTGGATTTGAGTGTTTGAATGAATTTGCTCTTCCTGTCAATCCGTATTCAGGAAATCCAATCGAGGATTTTGAATCAGAACAAGAGCCTGTCATTGATGACTTTTCACCAATTGATACAGGTGCAACTGAACAGGAAATAGACGATTTGTACGAAACTGCATTTGAGGGCACGGCTACCCAAACCAAACTCTGTTATGCTTTCACCGAATCCTACACACTTTATTCACAAGTAATCGAGGTGGGCACAGGCCCAATCGAAACCGCTTGTTACGATAACGTACAGCCTATGATGCAAATTGTTGGTGGATTTCCCATCTTTAGGCTTGGATGGTACGACAACGAGGTTGATGCTCAAGAGTATTTATCGGGATTCTATGGAGGGGCAACAACGACTATTCAAGAGGAATCAGAGACCACGGATTTAGAAGAGGACACCTCTCCTCTCTTGAACTCGGAACAGATGGGAACGCTTCAAATGTGCCCATCAGTTCCTTCAGATGCGAACACTTTGATATTGGAGGCATTTGGTATGACACTCACGGCAAACGTAGCTAATCAAATGCTTGGTTATGAATGCTTTGACCCTGTTACAGGTGACAATCTGTACTATGTAGCACCTGATGAGTCATTGGTAGATAATTCGAATGAGGCTATTGAGCATCTTACAACTTGCCTTGGCGGTCCAAACTTCTCTAACGCCCAAGTCTCAACTTTGATGAATGCTTCGTACCCCCTTGAACCCGCAGAATTTAATTACCTCGTGGGTTTTTCTTGCTTGAACGCAGAAGGGGAAGCCGTTGGTTCACCAACCACAGGCACAGATGTGGAAGAAGATTTTGAGGTTGCTTTAACCGAGGACGAGGGTACAGATTTGGTGGGTGACGCGAACGAACCACCATCAACTGACCCTCAATCCGCTCTTGGGGCACGACTCCCTGAAGACGAGGAAGAAGAGGACGATGATGCTACTTCAATTGGAGACACCAAAGAAATAAGAGAGAAATTTAGCAATTTTGTAAATTCACGGAGTCATTCATCGTCAAGAGGTTGTACTGACCCACTTGCATGGAATTTTAATGAATCCGCGACTATTGACGATGGTTCTTGTGATTACTGATTATGAAGAAAAGCACAAAAAATATCCTTTTAATTGGTGGTGCAATTGCGGCAACAGGAACTGCCGTTTATCTAATCACGCGAAAGCGTGATGAAAAATCACAAAAGTCTACGCGAGACACAAACAATAATAATATGCCAATAGGACCCACACAAGGACCACAGGGTGGGCTGACAGGTCCACAGACAATCATTGGGTGTACTAATCCCAATGCAGTTAACTTCAATCCTCAAGCTACCTACGATGATGGCTCGTGTCAATTTGAGGCCGTTAGCGAAGTTGTATATGGATGTGTGGATGAAGATGCTCTGAATTACAACCCCGACGCAACAAACTCTGACAATTCCTGCGAATATCCTGAAGGGTGTACGGATACTCAAGCAACAAACTATGATTCGCAAGCATTTTTAGACAATGGTTCTTGTGAGTTTGAGGTAGCCCCCGCGTTTGAGGATGCGGTGTATGGTTGTATGGATGAATTGGCAAACAACTACGACCCAACGGCCACCAATTCGGACAACTCGTGTTTGTACCAACAAGGGTGTAAAAATGAGGATGCCATCAACTATGACCCCACCGCAGTTGTGGACGATGGAAGTTGCGAGTTTGAAACAGAAGTTCAAGGTGTACAATATGGGTGTGTGGACCCCATCGCTTTGAACTTTGACCCGACCGCTACGAATGCCGATAACTCTTGTACATATCAAGAGGGATGTACGAATGTCTCTGCCAACAATTATGACCCGTTAGCAGTAATTGACAACGGCTCATGTCTGTTTTCAACTGATGTTAGTGGTCCTGTCATTTATGGATGTGTAGACCCTGCGGCTTTGAATTTTGACCCCTCTGCAACAAATGCCGATAATTCATGTGAATATCTTCAGGGTTGCACTAATGAAAATGCAGGAAATTACATCCCTGAAGCATTGATTGACGATGGGTCGTGCGTTTTCCTTTCTCAACCTGTTGTAGGGGAACCTGTCATTTACGGATGTGTGGACCCCGTTGCCATCAACTTTGACCCCTCCGCTACGAACGCTGACAACTCTTGCCAATACTTGGAAGGATGTACAAATTCGAGCGCAGGAAATTACAATCCTCAAGCTATTGTAGACGATGGCTCGTGTGTTTTTCTTTCTCAACCTGTTGTAGGGGAACCTGTCATTTATGGATGTGTGGATTCACTTGCATTGAACTTCAACCCTAATGCTACAAATGCCGACAATTCTTGTGAGTACCCAACGGGTTGTGCCAACCCAACTGCCGCCAATTTTGACCCTACGGCAGTCGTGGATGATGGCACCTGTATGTTTGCGGCCGATGATGGACTTGAGGTTAGGTATGGATGTACGGACCCCCTCGGCAACAACTATGACCCGTTAGCCACAAATTCAGACAATACTTGCATTTATCCGAGCGGATGCGCGGCTGAAGGTGCATTGAATTATGACGCATCTGCAATTACAGATAACGGAACGTGTATGTTCCCTGAAGTCTTGGATGTAGAAAGTGTTTACGGGTGTGTAGACTCCGAGGCCACCAACTTCAACCCACTTGCGAATTTTGCAGACAACTCATGCACATATCAATCAGGATGTACTAATGAACTTGCGGGCAACTACGACCCATCTGCGGTCACAGACGATGGGTCGTGCGTTTTCTTGGATGTGGTTGGACCTTCGGTAGCCTATGGTTGCGTAGATGAACTTGCTCTGAATTACAATCCCGATGCTACTAATGCTGACAATTCCTGCCAATACCTTGAAGGTTGCACTAACGCAAGTGCAGGAAATTACAATCCTGAAGCACTTGTAGACGATGGGTCCTGTGTTTTCCTCTCTCTACCTGATGATGTTAGTGGTCCTGTCATTTACGGATGTGTGGACCCCGTGGCTTTGAATTTCAATCCTGAAGCTACAGATGCCGACAATTCCTGCACATATCTTGAAGGTTGCACCAACGCAAGCGCAGGAAATTACAATCCTGAAGCCCTTGTGGATGATGGAACTTGTGTTTTTCCCGATGTAATTGGTCCTGCCGTCTCTTATGGATGCGTAGACCCCGTGGCTTTGAACTACAATCCCGAAGCTACGGATGCCGACAATTCCTGCACATATCTTGAAGGTTGCACCAACGCAAGCGCAGGAAACTACAATCCTGAAGCCCTTGTAGATGATGGGTCGTGTGTTTTCCTTTCTCAACCTGATGTAGGGGAACCTGTCATTTATGGATGTGTGGATGAAGTAGCTACCAATTTTAATCCTGACGCGAATTATGCAGATAATTCATGCACCTATGTTGAGGGATGCACTAACGCAGAAGCAGGTAATTTTAACCCTGAAGCGTTAATTGATGATGGCTCATGCGTTTTCTTGAGCATTCCTACTCCTCAAGTAGGATATACTCCTGCGTGTCTCGACCCTGATGCGGAAAACACCATGAGTGATTTGCTTGTGCAAGAGATTGAGGCATCAGGCAATGTCGCATACAATGACACCACGTTATGTGTGTACAACTATGGATGCACTAATCCAAATGCAAGTAATTACGACTCCGAAGCCGTCGTGGATGATGGCACCTGTATGTTTGCGGTCGATGATGGACCTGCGGTTAAGTATGGATGTACAGATTCAGTAGCAAACAACTATGACCCGTTGGCAAACTTCTCTGACGAATCATGTACTTATACGGGAGGTTGTACCAATTTGAATGCATTGAATTATGATGCAGAGGCGATTCTCGATGACGGAACGTGTCAATTTACACCAATTCCTCAAGAGGAATATATTTACGGGTGTACTGACGAAACCGCGCTGAACTTCAACCCTATTGCAAATCAGTCCGCAGACGTATGCACATACCTTGCAGGATGCACCAATCCTGATGCAGGTAACTACGACCCACTTGCGATTACAGATGATGGTTCTTGCGCTTTCATTTCTCCACTTGAGGGTGTCGCACCTGTTATTTACGGGTGTGTAGACTCTGTGGCTTTGAATTACAACCCTGAAGCTACCAATGCGGACAACTCTTGTGAATATGTTGAAGGTTGCACAAACTCAAGTGCAGGAAACTACAACCCTGTCGCTCTTGTAGACGATGGGTCTTGTGTCTTCCTCTCTCAACCTGATGTTGGGAGTGCGCAGGTCATTTACGGATGTGTAGACTCTACGGCATTGAATTTTAATGCTGATGCGACCAACGCAGACAATACTTGCATTTATCCTGAAGGATGCACAAATGAAAATGCAGGAAACTATGATGAAACTGCCATTATTGATGATGGTTCTTGTGTGTTCCTTGAGCCAATCGGAGGGGGCCAAGTAAGTGTCTCTTACACGTCCGCCTGTACAGACCCTGCCGCAAACAACGCGCTCTCTCAAGAGATGATTGACTTGTACGCAGGGGCGAACCAAATCGTCACCACGGACAATACCCTTTGCATTTACAACACAGGGTGTACTAATCCAAACGGATTGAACTACGACCCTGAAGCCGTTTCAGATACAGGGTTGTGCATTTTCGCTTCTATGGGACCATCCACACCCATCACGCAGAACGATGCTTTCTCAATTCTTGAAACGACTTGTGGTATTGCATTTGACCAAAGCGTCGTAACGGCAGTAGCGGCGGCGGCGACCAATAATTTGAACTTATCAAGCATCAATGAAATCACAGAGTCCTTGAATGGGACCACTTGCTTGACGTTTGACGAAGAGTACGAAGCGGAATTGACTCAAGCCGCTTATCAACCCGTGTGCGGCAATCCGTTAGCCTCTAACTACTCTCAAAATGTTGGAACATCGACAGGGGTGCTCACTTATGTTCAGGACAACTCTCTTTGTGTGTTTGAGGAAGGATGTATGGATGCAGGGGCATTGAATTTCGAAGCGTCGGCAGTCTCTGACGATGGAAGTTGCGTATTCTTGAGTGGTGGTGGAGAACAAATGGTTTCACCCGAAGCCGCGCAACAAATTTTCCTCAATACCTGTCCAAATGGTGCGCTTGGAGCTGGGGTAGCAAATGCAATTGCACAACAAGGCGGTTGGACTTTGACCGAGTTGAATAATTTGGTCCTCGGAATCACAGGCTCTCCATGTTTCGTAATTCCACAACCTTATGTGCCCGTTGGTGTAACAGACGGAATTCAATATGTTGGCGGTTGCACGGATTCAGGCGCAGACAATTACAACCCTAACGCGGATTTTGATGACGGCAGTTGTCAGTTCCAACTTGCTATTGAAGCCTCCACGGGTTGCATGAATGATGCGGCATTGAATTATGACCCTACTGCAACAATCGCAGGGGTCTGTGAATTCCCTGATGTTGTATATGAG